>Ga0164241_10000164_pt1 | contig 156973 bp, 138 predicted proteins | sample OricomyardsoilBY_FD_108780 | JGI IMG/M metagenome (GOLD analysis project Ga0164241, IMG submission 108780) | Backyard soil microbial communities from Emeryville, California, USA - Original compost - Back yard soil (BY) | ecosystem: Environmental > Terrestrial > Soil > Unclassified | place... | reverse complement strand
TGTTCCACACCCGGGTACGACTAATTCAAAGTGTTTGTCGCTTGGTACCCCAAGACCCAAGCGACAAAAGAATTATTAAATGGGTCGAACCCGGCTGCTACACAATCCTTCGTTATTCTTCGGGGGGCCGCGGGTCCCAACATCCATACCCCACGGCCCCTATTCTACCGGGCCGATTTCTTAGGAAATCAGCCCGAGTACAAAGTTAGGGCCGGGCGCAACAAAAATCTTCCCTTTGATTTCCCCTGGGTCTCGCAACTGCACACAACCAAGCCCAGCCGGGGCGATGCATGCTTCGCATGGCTTCGCCCAAAATGGCTTCTCGGAGCGGTTTAGCAATTCGACATAAGTTTCGAGCTGCATTCGCAAAGCTCACTTGCTCTCAACTTTGTCTCATTGCAGCCTGCGCGCGCGGGCTCCGGGGCACAACGGCCCACTACGACCACGTGCTCGGCTTTCAAACCTGCATCTCGAAGCCACTTCCGACTGGGCCAACGTTGTAGGCAATTCCAACTCGGGGCTTCGTTTGCTATCGCTCACTACGCAATGCGGACCGCCAAACGTCCATGTTTGGCGGGAAAACGACAATTGAGTATAATACGCTATTAACTAGATTTTTCGAAAATGAAAATAGAAGAGGAAAACAATGCTTAATAAGCTATCCGAGTTATACCCAAACCCACAAGACATTTTTCTTCAAGAGTCCTCAACCTTACAAGACGCCCTCAAAACTGGTTTAATTGTACTTGATACAAACACACTCTTGCTACCCTATTTAGCAGATCAAAAAAGCTTAAGTGAAATTTGTGAATCTTATAAAAAAATTAAGGAACAAAATCGGTTATTCGTCCCTTTTCATGTAGTTAGAGAGTTTGCTCAAAATAGGCCAAAAAAATTAGGTGAAATACTAAAATCACTAAAGGATTACAAAAGCAAGAGATTAGAGCTGAGCAAATACCGAATTTTTGAAGGTCTTAGTGAATATTCCGAATTGATGAGATTAAGCGGCGAGCTTGGAAAAACAATTGGAACGATGGGAGCTACAATTCAAGGGCTAGTCGAAAAAATCCATTCATTTGAGCGAAATGACCCTGTCACCGTTGGATATCGAGCAGTAATAGACGCAACGGTATTGCATGATTCTTCAATATCAAAATTAGATTTTGAAAAAGATTATCAGCGTAGAAATACTGAAAAAATCCCACCTGGGTATCACGATGAAGGTAAAAAGGAAAACGCGGAAGGTGATTTAATAATCTGGCACACTATATTGGATCTTGGAAAAAAATTTAACAAAGACCTTGTTTTTATTTCACATGATGGAAAACCTGACTGGCAATACAATGTTGACAAATCTCCATTTCAGCCTAGATATGAATTAATTGACGAATATAGAAGAGCATCAAACGGAAAAACATTTCATATTGCGAAGCTTCAAGATCTGCTTGAGATTCATGGTGCATCTAAATCCGTGAAATCAGATATAATAAGAGCTGAACAAAATTTAATTATACAACAGAAGCATGCAAACCACCCATATCCAGAATCAGTAGACGAAAAAATTGAAGAAATGACTGACTGGCTATTAGAAAACTTTGAAGACCCGGCGGATTCGCTTCCTTTTGAAAGTGCTGATGGAGGTTACTCCTATATTTGGGGAGGTCCATATGAAACAAAAGAGCTTCTAGATGAAAAATTTGGCGGTAGGTACAGTGAAGCATTAATTGACCTTGCAGTTGAATTTATTGAGAGAAAATACGGATATATCGAATGGTCAGGTAAACCACCGGAAGGTGATTTAGGCTCAATAAATCTAATTGTTACTCCCGATTATGAGACTGCTGAGAGGGTGGGAGCAAGTGGGACTTTTCAAATTACAGAAATAGAAGATGAGGACGGGAATTCCTATGTACAACATGTTGACCAGGGAATCCATTTCAATGACACTCGTCAGATTGAGATTTATCTCAAAAATAAATTATTGAAACATTTTAAAGTCCGACTAGTAGAATAGTTCAATTAAATTTAATCAAAAATCCAACTGCACCGGTTCTTCGCTTCGCGAATACCGGTGAATATGGGGCGTTAGGTGCCAAATGTTTCCTTAAAGTATTATGAATATGTCATTGTTCAATTGACGCCTCACCCGTCCGTGGGATTCGGCTCTGCGTGAACCCGAGTTGAAACTGCCTACAACAAGCACCATGGTAGGGCCTTTCCGCTTTGGGTTTCCACCCAAAGCAGAATCCTTGCTTCGCAAGGCACGGCCCGCAAACGTCGTTTTGGCTAAGCCGGGCAATTCACAGGGCATCCTCACTCGGTCGCTGAAGCTCCCTCGCTGCGGTGCTCCTGTTCATTGCGCACTGCGGGCGCGAATTCCGGGGGCCAGAGGGCCCCACTCCATTCGCGTCCTCGTGCATCCGGCTGAGCCAAAACGCCGCTTCACCATGGTGCAACGTTGTAGGCAATGCTGAAACAGGAGCTGCGCTCACTTCGTTCGCTTCGCTAAAACACCAACCGCCAACCGTCCTGGTTGGCGGGAAAAACTAAACACGGGATAAATAGAACTCATAACTAAATTGTTAGGCATTTGGATTGACGATGTCGCAAGCTGAAGAAATCGCTAGGACAACCTTCTCAGCAATTGCCCGGGAGTTCCCACTGCTTTCTTGCAGGGAGGTCAGCGACTTCCCCGGTCAGATCGCCGTGCTGTTCCCTGAGCAAAACGGCCTCAAGTACGACGTACTGCTATCCCTGGACGGAGAAGATGAACTTCAGTTCTCGGTCGGAAACTTCTTGCTGGAGTGGTTTCCCTGTACTGAGGAGAAGCGCGTTGAGGCATACATACAAGCCGTATGTGGCTTTTTGCGCGGTAAGTACAGGGTGGTGGAGTACTGGCGGGGCAGCTCTTGCATCAAAGCACAATTGCAGCAGCCTTCTCGCAGCGGCTGGAACACCATAGGTACTTGGTCAAAGCTGCATTTGCCTTCGCTCCGTAAACCTGAGCAAAAAATACTGGCCAATGCCTAACAATTCTTTCAAGCCGACGCCGCTTCGCGGCGCGGCTTAATTCAGGCGTTATACGGATCAAGAAATTAAATCCGGAGAAAAAATAAATGCATTCTAATCAAGACTCCACAATATTTATCGATGGTTTGGGTAGTGCAATTAGGACGGCATTCAAAACGTTCGATGAATACGCGGACATCATAAAAAAGCAAGCAGAGTCACTTAAGATTTTTAAAGATCAAAAGGAAAGAGAATCTTTTGACTTTAAGGATTGGGGTCAATGGCAAGACTCAGCTAATCATTATTTCGCCCAAATGATTCACAGACATAAGGGCATTGATGCCATTGCCTTGGATGTGAGTCGAAAATTTGAAGAAATGAAAATACAAATGGATCTTACTGAACAATGCCTCGGTATTATGGCCGGGACAATACTTCAAATTGGGAAGCAAGCAATAGCTTATCGTTGGGAATACTATAAAAAAATCACTATTTCTCAGCGACAAGTCGGAAGGACGAATATCGGTGAAATCATTTGGGAAGGCCGCAATCATGCCCTGCATTGGGATGAAGGCAATCCGCACCATGGAGTCAATGAACTTTTCATTAAAATTAAATCGGATTTCCCCACAAGGGGTTTCGATCCGAATATTAATTGTTCAAACAAAATAATGGGTATTCTGGGCTGGGAATCGGCAGACGCGGTAATTGCGGATCTTAAGGCTCTAAATAAATAGTTGTATCCGAATTTGATGAAAGTATGGGTAAATTGAAGACTACTAAAAATGTTATATAATAGCCGTATAACAATCGAGTCAAACGGACGAGCCTCGGCCGTCATATCTTTCTCTTGCGCGAAATTCACGCCGGAAAGAAAATTCCAGTAGAAAAACATATTGTCTAGTCGCCCATCCCTGGGTTCCTCGACCTCTCCGTCCTGTTTCAGCACAGCCTACAACACACGCCAGGGGGGAAGGCGCGGGCATGCTTCGCATTGCGCCTTCGCAAACGGTCTTTAGGCTAAGCCCGGGCCATTCGCAGGGCATCCTCGCTGCGCCTCCCTGCGGGACGGCTTGCTGCGGTGCTCCTGCTCATTGGCACGCTGCGGGCGCGGGCTACGGGGGGCCGAAGGGCCCCCACTTCGCCCACGTCCTCGCGTTTCCGGGCTAAGCCTAAAGCCCGCTTCCCCCTGGCGAAACGTTATATGCAATACGGCGTGGGGCTACGCTCACTTTCGTTCTCTACGCAATTCGAACCACGAAACGTCGTGTTTCGCGGAAAACGTAATTATTTTATTGGGATGAACTAAGTGATGTGATCATTGCATAGGATGAAGGCTAAAAATGATAATTGAAAATGATGAGGATAAAGAGGCGCTAATTAGCGGGTTAAGTATTTTTAAATCAAGGACGTCTAGTGAATTTAACATACTTGATATACTCAAACAAAATGAAATGATGTACTGTGAGGATGACGCACTAGATCAGGACATAAACGCGATAGAAAACCGAACTGATATTACAAAACAAAAACCAAACACGCTTTCATTTTCAGTCAACGGAAGAAGTATTACAATTCACAAAACCGACCGGAAGCGCGCAGAAAAAAATACAGGAGCAGACCTAATCTATCATGCCACCACGGATAAAAAATATTTGCTTATTCAGCATAAAATCATTGAAAACGAAACAAAAAGCGTTTTGCTTGATGAGCAGCTTGGTAAGCAGTTTGAAAGGCTTTTCAGGTGGTGCGGAAAATCCGAAATTGGTATGGGCTCATTTACTTTTAAGTGTAGTAAAAATTTAATTGACAATCTTTCCGAAGAGCAACTATCGATCGCGGCTAAAAGGCTACGCTTAATAGGATATTGCCCCGCATACCTAAAAATATGTTTAAGGGACAAGAGTAGAGAGTTAGATTCCAAATATTTTAGTTCTGGAGTAATCCTTCCTGCTTGCATGGCATACGTAATACTAAAAAATAATGGCCATATTAAACCAATTGATAAGCAAAAAATGATGCGGCACAGTGAATTGGAAAATCTATTTGCAAACTGTTTAATCGGTCGAGATGACGAAAACTTGTCTAGACATGCCAGTACTATTGATCGTCCAGTTAGATTTTTTGCAACGGAAACTATGGATGAACAATCAATTCCGACAAATGAAAAGGAAACTCCATGAATAAGTTAAGAAGAATCAGATAACTCATAAGAAAAAAATATCACATGACGCATCGCCCGTCCTGGGCTCGCTGGGATCAACCCACGCCGAACAGCACATAACCAGCACCATGGTGGGTCCTCTTCGTTCGGGGTATCCACCCCTCACTACGGCCTTGCTTCGCAAGGCGCGGCCCGCAAACGTCGTTTTGGCTAAGCCGGGCAATTCACAGGGCATCCTCACTCGCTCGCTTTAGGCTCGCTCATTGCGGTGCTCCTGTTCATTGCGCACTGCGGGCTTGGAGTAGTACGGGAAAATCGATCCAATCTTAACTTTAGTCTGGCTAAGCCAGACGGGAGAGGACTGGATGAAAAGGCAAGATTTACCGACGAGCAACTGATCTTATTCGGTTGAATTTTCGGACCGGTTCTAACCTAAAAAAGGAGAACTGGATGATCGAAGAAATCCTCAAACATTGCCGAAAAGGGCCTGGTGGACGGCGCCTTTTGACTGCCGAACAGAAAAGACGTATCGTGGAAATTTGGCAGCACAGCGAGCTTACGGGCCCAGAATTCTGCCGACGAAACGATATCCTTCTGGCCATGCTGTATAAGTGGCGGAAGGATTCCATCCGAGGGGCCAAAATGGGAATCCAGAACGACGGTGAACTATTCAATGACGCAGACTTAGATGCAATGCGCAAAGAAAACGATGAACTCAAGAAGGCATTGGGCGAGGCCCATCTGGATATCAAGATTTTAAAAAAAAAGTTAGAGATGGATGCCCTAAGACGAGCCGGGAAGATATCCAGGATTACGCCCGAGGATTTGAAGTGAGCCAGAACAGAGTCCTGCGCTTACTTGGGATTTCAAAAGGGACAGCCTATTACAAGAAGCGAGGATATCCGAAATCCCGAAAATCGGAAGTAAACAAGCACGATGCCACCTTGGCGGTCTTAAAACAGATCAGCCGTAGTCGGCCTACTTATGGTTGCCCTCGTGTTCGGGCAATTGCCAAACGCGACTTCGGCCTTTGCCTATCGGGTCACAAGGTGTATCGCCTGATGAAGCAGCATGGACTCCTGCTTAGAAACCGGGGCACCAGGATGCCTCCGCGAGAACATACCGGACGGGTAGCTGTCCCAGTTCCGAATACGAGATGGTCCAGCGACTTGACCCAGATTCGGCTTTGGGACGGGACACGATTGCGGTTCACCTACATTTTGGATTGCTGCGACCGAAGCATCATTGCGTATCGATTGGGACGATATATGTGGGGGGTGGATGTGGAGCAGATGCTTCAGGAGGCGTTGCTTAAACGGTTCGGCCGAGTTTCCGCACCTAAATACGCCGACCTATTTGCCCCAATCCAATGGAATGTGCGAAGCGTTTAATGGGACCTTCAAGCGGGATTACATTTACCAGAACTGTCTAGGCTCAGAGGAAGAGGTAAGAGAAATGATTCACGAATGGGTCAAGGACTACAATACGTTTGCACCGCACTCGGCCCTTGGGATGAAATCACCAACCGAATTTTTTAACCTTAAAATCGCAGCCTAACCGGTTCGAAAATTGGCCGATAAGGCCACAATCTCAAAGGTTTCCAATGAAACTACGCAGTCTTTTACGAATCATCCGGAACGGTAATGTCTTAAATTCGAAGGTCGGATGGTGTCCTGTCTGCCAAAGGCATACGGTTTTCCTTCCCACCGATTCCATTGATACGATCCGGAACCATGCCCTATGCCTTTGGTGCAAAAGCGCCGCGCGGAACCGGCACCTCGCGCTATGGGTGAGTAGGGAAATGCACCAGTTAGGCATCAACGGGCCAAAGGATATTCGGAGCCACCCGGAGATAAAGGTGTTCAATACATCATCCATGAGCGCCACAGCGAGAGCGCTTGGTCGAGCATCGAATATCATTTGTTCAGAATATTTTGATGGCATGGAACCGGGGGCGCTCAAAGATGGCGTCATGAACCAAGACCTTCGCAGGCTAACTTTTCAAGATAACTCTTTAGACTTGATCATTACCGAGGATGTCTTTGAACATGTGCCTGAATACCGCGAGGGATTCCGGGAAGTTCACCGGGTACTGAAGCGGGGGGGATGGCATATTTTCTCCATTCCCTACTACTTCGATGTCAAGACCAGAGATCTTTTTGATATGAAGGAAGGTAAACTCATCCTGCAAGAACCCATCGAATATCATGGGGACCCTGTTCGCGGCGATATTCCCTGTTTCGCCCACTTCGGTTATGATCTTCTCGAATTCCATCGGAGCATTGGATTCGACATTCGGATCGAATGGGCCCGATATTCAGAAATCTGCAAGTTTGGCGTGTTCGATTGCTACACACTAATTGCGCGCAAAAGATGATGGGAGCCTACCTGGACTGCAATTCCTTTATCAAAGCGTAAGCTTCCCCATTGGGTAGAGTTTCCAGAAGTAGAGATTTCTGATTATTCTAACTCCCGGAGGCTTCATGAAATCATCCAAATTTAGTGAGACCCAAATCGTCACCATCTTAAAGCAGGCCGATGCCGGCGTGCCGATCAAGGATGTTTGCCGACAAGCCGGATCAGTATCCGCGTCCTACTACACCTGGAATCCAAGTACGGAGGCCTCAATGCTTCCGAACTACGCCGGGTCAAGGAGCTTGAGGCGGAGAACTCCCGCCTGAAGCGCATGTACGCGGAACTGGCGCTGGACAACGCGGCCATGAAGGATTTAATCGCAAAAAAACTCTAGGACCGGCGCGCAAGCGGGAGGCCGTGAGTACCTCATTCAGGTTCATAACCACCCTAGCCGTGGATTCTGGAAATACCGTAAGCGACTGCCGCACCGCCAAGCGCCGTTTGCCAAAGCGCGAATGTGGTCCCCTATACGTGCCACGACTGCCCGACAAGGTCTGGTCGATGGATTTCATGTCCGACGCATCGGCCTTAGGCCGCAGGTTCCGGACATTCGGCCTCACGGTCGCCGCGACCAAAGAATGGTGTTTTTCAACCAAGGACCTGAACGCTTCCTTATCTCCAGCGCATGCGGATCGCAGTAACTCTTTTTCGCGGTTTTCCCGGGAACCGGTCTGTCCCAGGAAAGGCGGTAACCGCTGGCAAATCCGTTACTGCGGAAGCTCCTTGAGCATTATATCCTTGAACACGATGGGCTGGCCTTCCGATTGAATCGCGAGATAACCGCTTGTGACCGCTTGAGTACCGTACATCGGCTTGCTCATGATCAGGACCGGATTGGTGGTGTCGGGCCATTGGTAAACCTTGGTATCGCCCGTGATATGGACGTCGGCTTCGATCGTAGTCCAAACACTGGCCGCAGGCGCGGCTTTGCCCGAACCTGGGGCTTTACTGTCTTTATTGTTTCCGCATGTGCCGGTATGCGTCGCGGTGACGGTCGGATTGACGAACTGCCTCATCTCGCACTCATTCGCATTCGTGCTGCCGCCGCTGCTGGGGGTCCCCAATAGCTGGATTTCAACGATGGGGGGATATATCGGATCCCCGGTTACCTTGGTCGGATCGATGCCGAAAATCATCAGTCCGGAATTGTTTTTCCCCCAGGACGGCGCATTGGATACCAGAGGATCGAAGAAGCGATAAGTCACCCGAATGCGGTAGTTGGTAAGCGGCTTGTTGTAGTACAGGAGTCCGCACTTGCACTGATCGCCGCCGAAACTGCCCGTATACTTATCATAGGAAACCCGGATCCCGTTATTTTCCAGATCGGGCCTGAAGGTGCTGTCGGTGTTGACCCCGACCTTGGACAGATGGATCAGGGGAATCCAGCCGGTGAGATCCTTGCCGTTGAAGAGGTTGACCCAGCCATCCGTGTTCGCGGCGGGGGTCACGGTCAGGTCGCCCAGGTTTCCCTCCGAATAACTGGCGATATCCTTGGTGAGATCCTGAAAGCCGGTTTTGCTGACCCGCAAAGTATCGACGGCCGCCGCCTGCTTGGCCAAGGCCATGCGATTCCCCGGAGCGAAAACCGTTTCGGGGGATCCGTTTCCGGAATGGAAGAAAGGATGGGTTATGGTTTCACCGCTCATCCGCAGATGCAGGAAATACAATCCGGCTTCCCCATGGGCGGCGGGCAGGGCTTCGGCCAGGGCTATGCGGTGATGTCCCTCGCCTAAGCTGCGAGACAGAGCGCCCTGGAACCGGCCGGTGGCGTCGACGACCTCCAAGCGCAAATCCAGGGGCGCCGGCAGTTCGATCGACAGATAACCGGGGTCCAGGCGGTACTCCAGAGGATTCCCGCGCAAGTGATTCAACCCGACGCTGCCGGTGAAGGCGAAAGAGCCGTCGGCGGCGGTTTTCGTGGATATTCCCCGGACCTTCAATTCCACCGTGGCGTCCGGGACAGGCGTCCCGTTCGCCTGCACGACCCGGCCCGCGAGGTTGAGCGTCTGCGCCTGCAGGATTCCCGCAAGGGCACAGGTCAGGATTCCGAATATTTTCATGCTCATCTATTTCTCCAGTATCTTGATTCAAACCGCGATTTAGCCTTTTAATGATTTCCGGGGTACGCGGTCGCGGCCGTGGAATTCATTTTCTCAGCCTTTGGTGAAAACGAATTTTTCCGTCTGGACCACTCCCTCGCTGCTCAGGGTCAGGATGAAAAGGGCGCCGGCTTTGGATACGCTTTCTTTCCCAGAAAGGGCTTGGGCGAGATTCAAATATTTCCCAGGCAGGAGCGTGGCGCTAAGAACCCGTTTTCCGGCCAAGTTATGCATCCGGATATTCAAAGGGGTGGTAGATGTGGATTGGATTTCGTTGCCGACCCTGGCAAATCTCACCTTTTGAGAGCGGGAATGAACGGCAACGGTTTGGGGACACTGGCCCCCGGTATAAATAATCTTATCGATTGATCCGCATTGGTTTCCGCAGTCGCCGTAAGTATTGTCGCCGACATTCAGCAAATACAATTCACCTGCCGGTGAAAATGCGGCATCCAAAGTGTACTTCATAAAGACACCGCCCAGCAACCGAGACACGTTTACCTGAGGATTCGCTTTTATCATGCTTCCGTTTTCCTCGAGTTTGGAAACGAACATGTGCCTCTGCGTCATCTCAAAATCAAACATCAGCAGGTGTTGATCGAAAGCCTTGGGAAAACGGTTCAAGCCGGCATGGCTGTTGAAATCGTAAATGGCTCCCGCTACGGAGGCGGTCGCGAAACCCTTATTCAAGGGGGGAAGCGATTGCGCTTGGGGAGGAGGCAAGAGACTGACGCCGGTATTGAACGTGCTTTTATTAGGCACGGGTTGGGTAGGGCTGGCGTCGATATTGGGGTTCGTCCCTTTCAAAATTTCATTATTGCCGTGGAAATAGGGGTAACCGCTGAACATGGGGGTTTTAATGATGTCATATTCATCCCAGTTCGTGGAAGTGTTCACCTCACCCCAGGCCAGCCAGCCTTTTTTTGGATGGGCCGTCGCCGTATAGCAGGTGCGAATTCCCTTGACGTAAATTTCCGGGAGAACCTTGGTTTTGTATTCATCGGCAACCGCGGCATTCCCTTTATCCCGAAAGTACTTTTCGAAATATTCCCCGAAATTTCCGGCTGGGATTTTATATCCCTTTTCGGAAGAGTCCGGAATAATGCGGATAAAGCCGCTGGAAATGGTGTTGGTATTGCCCCCGGTCGCTTCGGCATTCTGGTTGATATTGGTGCCATACAAGTTGTTACCCGCATAGTCGGCGTCCGATCCCATTCCCATAAACAGGAATCCGCTTTCATCCATGGTGAGCTGGCCATTTGCATAGTGGTGCAGGTCCGTTTTGATTTTATGCTCCAAGAGGATTTTAGGCTTGATGAGTTTGTCCGTTGCCAAATCGTATTCAAACCGGGCCAGCTTCAACTGCTTATTCGTTTCATTGTAAACCACGAACACCCAATGGTTTTTCTCAAAATTGGGATGGAATACGAATCCGGTTAGACCGCGTTCTCCCGTTGTGACAAGATCCAGATCAAGCAAGGTGGTCATGGTTTTGGCTTCCATATCCCATTTCTTGATCGTGCCCTTATAGATTTCATTAAAGAAGATATCCCGGTTATTGTTGGGCATAAAACCGATTTGGGTCGGTTTTGCGATTGGCTGGAAGGGCTCCATGGGGCTGCCGTTCGCGAGACGGGTTTTTTCGCCGTTAACGACCAGGGACGATTTGAAATCCGTCGCCTGCAATTGGTCAAAGGTCAAACTGCAGTCCGATGAATCCGCCAAGGCCATGGCGGTGGAAACGGCTGTGGCGATAAGCGACATGGCAATCATACGGGCAAACGGCACGCAGGCCTCCTGGAAAAGTGATGCAAATAACGATTCGTCCCCGATCGCTCAGGGAAACCTCAACAACAAGGATCCCGGTCTCTGGTTTTCGAAAGTCAATTTCAAAAAATCATCCGAACGCTCGGCATGGGTTATCCAGACCTCATCCATCGCGCCTTGGAAATAGGTGCTGGTGCCGTTCGGCGCCCACGCCCCATCGGAAAGATGCCCGAAACCGAGCCGCCAAAAGCCGTTGATGTTTTCGGCTTCCACGGTGGCCGGATCTTCCGCCACCTTCACGCCATCCACGAACAAGGCTTGTCCCTTGCCCGAAAGCCGGGCGGCCACATGGTGCCATTGCCCGTCATTCAGGGGAACGGTGCCCCGCAGTATCCTGTACATTCCCTCGGTGGGCATGCGCGTTCCCGGAACCGTGGGGGGATACACGCCGTTTATCACGGTTCCGTCCATGTACATATGGATAAGGCGGTCCCAAAAATTGGTGGCCGTTGAGGTGTCCTTGTTGGTGAAATCGAAAATCCGGCCGCCGGCGGCCGTGGTGGTTTTAATCCAACCTCCATAGGTGTAAACATTGGGATTAGCGAATTCCTTGCCCGATGCCAGGTATTGTGTCTTGCCGTCCAGGAGCAGTCCGGAACCGAGGACTCCGGAAACCGCGCCGCCCGCATCCTGGAAATTCACGGCTGTTCCGTCATTGCGGCGGCCGGAATGGTCTTTCATCAGTCGGCCCACCGCAAGCGGATCTTCATCGAGATGCCAGGCGGCGGCATAGCCATCGGCCACGCTGAAGACCGAACCCTGCGGCCAGGCCGCGGGCATGGCCGCAGCGCCGGCGTATCCCCAATGCAACCGCACTTTCTGCAACGAATCGACGAAGACCGTATCCATGAGCACCCAGACTTCGCCGGACATCGCCACCGGATCCCATAGCTGCAACTCGCAAGGCAAGGGTTCGCCGTTTTCATTCGTGATCCGGATATCGGAGCCATCCGTCCGCGTCGCGGAAAAATCGAAGTTGGCCGCGTTCAAGGCGAAACGCAAGGGAATATGGGCCACCTTTTCGGCGATCCGGACGGCGGTCCGACCGACGTCCGGCCGGGTATCCAGATGCAGGGCCGTCGAATGGGTCCAGGCCAGGTAGGGGCCGGAGGTTTTCGCGGACGCTTCGGGTAGCACATCCAGGTTCCAAGCGAAGGCCTTGGATTCCGAGGTCGCTTGCAGGCTGCCATAGAGGAGCGAGTCGATGCGGCCGGGAGGGACGGAGTCGAACGCGATCACGCCGGAAGCGGATTCCACTTTTCGGAGGAAGGTGGTGCCGGGAATATACACGTAGCCCGTGGAGGTATCGGCCGCGCCATCCAGGTCGGCGGTTATGCTTCCGGAAGCCCTCAAAATCTGTTCCGGGATTGTGTCTACCCACCCGTCCACGGCGATATCCGTGATCCGGAAACACGTTCCGTCCGCAAGGCTCCGGGCTTCCAGATTATAGGTTCCCGTGTCCAACCCGGTGAAGCCATAGCGGCCCTTGTCATCGGTGGTATCGACATGAAGGGCGGAGGAATGCCCGGCGACCAGATCCAGGGGATTGAAATCCCCGGGCACGAGAATGACCTGGGTGCGGGCCGCGGGCACTCCGTCCAAGGTGAGGACATTTCCCGTCAACCCCTTGGTGGGATTCCCGGTTTCCGATCCGGTATTGCATCCGGACAGGTAAACGGATGCCGCCAGCGACAGCATTACCGCAATCGACTTCGCGACCGCCGCCGACTGGATGCAGGCGATGCCATTCGGGCCGGTCATGGCTTCACCTTGCCCGGGATTCTGGATAGAGGGAAGAAATGGGTGTTCAATTGATAGACGCGATCCGCGTTCGGGAATTGCTTCTCCAGGGCGAGCAGCTTTTTCCGGAAGGCGATGATTTCCTCTTTCATGGCTTCGAATGCCGGCCTGGACAGGCTCAAGGTCAGGGTGGACATGTCCCGGTGCGCGGGTTCGTGCCGGTCTATCGCCTCCCTGGCCAAATCCATGCAGGAGATCTGGTAGTTGGCCACGTTGAGGGATTCGACTTCCGGACCGGTGGTGATATGGTTCTGGACTTGCCGGTATATCCCTTTTTCATCCTTGGCGATGAATTTCAGGCCTTCCAGGACCTTGATGGCCTTCTCGGCCTGGTCTGGACGGATAGGCGGATCGAGCAAACGGGCCAGCACGGCATAGTCGTCCTTGAAGCGTATCAGGCCGATCAATTCCCGGATCGCGCTGTAATACCATTTGGAATAGAATTCGAACTGGCTGCTTTGCACCAGGTAGGCATCCAATTTCCGCAGGGACATCATCCGCTCGAAGTAGGTGCGCTTCTCATCCACGGTTTTGGCTTCGCTGAAGTAGACCATGTTCTCGAAATAGTCCGCCTCTTTTTTCCGGAGCTCCATGGCTTCGGCGAAACGGACGATGAGGCTCCTCCCCAGGCTGCGCTTCCCGTCCACGACGTTCTTGTAGAAACCGGAAGAATTCACTTTCGCCCGCAGGGCGAAATACCGGTGGGAGAAGGCCGGGTTCTTCCGCTTTTGGAATTCGTAATACGCTTTCATGAACAGCCGGTAGTCGGTGAAGTCGAAAACGGTGATGTTGTCCATGACTCTCCTAATATTAGGTCGGGTACGGTTAATTACCTGGGAGTTCGGTTAAATACCGTTTCCAGATGGAAACAGCAAAATAGACCAGGATTACCCGATATATCAGGAAATGCGGATTTTATGCCTATAAATCGAAGTTTTGACGCCTTCACCCGTTTCCATTCAGTCAAAGAAATCGTCGGCCTCTCTTCGTGTGTGGGTGCACTCAGCGGGCCGTCCCGGCCCTTGGCGTGCGCGCATGAAACGCGCGGCATGCCGGCGGCTTGGCAATTCGGCTTGGGTTTCGAGCGGCACGAACTTCGCAAAAAGCCTACGTCCGCTTGCTCTCAACCCGCCTTCATTGCACACTGCGCGCGCGAACACCGGGGTGAATAAGGCCCCACTGTGTTCGTGTCCTCGCATTTCACGCATCCCTTATCAGGCCACTTCTTCATGACGCAAGCGTTGTGTTCAATTCCGACGTGGGGCTGCGCTCATTTCATTCGCTTCGCAAGGCAATGCTTCATATGTCCTATTTCGATGATAAAACCTCAATGTTAGATAGAATGGAATTGTCAAATAGATCCCATTCACTAATAGTCCACATACATCACGGAATGACAATCAGAATAAATTTCGCCTCATTTAAATATTAGGTTTCATTGACAAAAAATCTCTAGGTCCTTAGAAAAGAAAAGTGCAGCTCATGTTCAAAGGCATCTTGATTGAAAAGGAAGAAGCAGCTTACCGCTCCTCATTAACCGACATCGACGAAATGGGGTTACCTCAGGGGGACGTGACGGTGCGGGTGAGCCATTCGACACTCAACTACAAGGATGCTTTGGCCATCACGGGCAAAGGTCCCGTGGTGCGCAAGTTTCCGATGGTGCCAGGCGTTGATCTGGCCGGGGTCGTGGAGCACTCGACACATCCAGGTTACAAGGCCGGAGATGCGGTGATTTTGAATGGCTGGGGAGTCGGCGAATCCCACTGGGGAGGTCTCGCTCAAAAGGCGCGGTTAAACGGCGACTGGTTGGTGCCTCTGCCGAAACAGTTCACGCCTATGCAGGCGATGGCCATCGGTACCGCGGGTTACACAGCGATGCTATGCGTACTGGCGCTGGAACGGCACGGCGTCAAGCCTTCCGACGGGGAGATTCTTGTGACCGGCGCCGCAGGTGGCGTAGGGAGCGTCGCAATTGCGTTGCTGACCCGGCTAGGTTTCAAAGTCGTTGCAGTTAGCGGCAGGCCGACGGAGGCGAATTACCTCAAGGGTTTGGGTGCGATGGAGGTCTTAGACCGCGCAATGTTTGCGGCACCAGGGAAACCCTTGGGCAAGGAACGGTGGGCCGGTGCGGTCGATGTCGTGGGTAGCCACACGCTCGGGAATGTCTGCGCAACAACCCAATATGGCGGCGTCGTTACAGCTTGTGGCTTGGCTGGTGGCATTGATTTCCCGGCCACTGTCGCCCCGTTCATTCTGCGTGGCGTAACACTGGCGGGCATTGATAGCGTGATGTGCCCCCGGCCTGAGCGGCTTAAGGCGTGGCAGCGCTTGGGGACCGATCTAGACATTCGGAAGCTAAACGACATCAGCAGCGAAATTGGCCTGAGTGAAGCTATGATGACCGCCGAGAAACTTCTGAATGGCGAGGTTCGAGGTCGCGTTGTCGTGGACGTAAATCGCTAAAAAAATCGAATTATCCACGCGCGGATCGAAATAGATTTGGATTTATAGGTGGTGTCATTTCCAATGCTTAAGTTCGATTCCTCCACAAAAACGGAAATATCCATGGTTTCGCGTTTTTTTATCGTCGTGTTTTTGGCTTTATCATCCATCACCGGTCAGGTTATTGACCTGAAAGGAGTAGTCCGGGATACCTCCGGGACCGGCATGGAAGGAGTTGAAATCGTCCTGACGGGCTTGGGCTTGAGCACCACCAGCGATTCGGAGGGCGCCTTTCGAATATTAGGATCGACTACAGCCTTGGATCCGGGATTGCCCCAGGATGCTTTTCGCCCCAGCTATCGTCCTGGGCATGGCTTCACCTTCCACCATCCCATGAATGGATACGTTGAGTTCTGCGTATTAGATGTTATGGGAAGGGAAAAGGCCAGGCGAAGTTGGAAGCTGGGGGAGGGCAATTGGCTGGTTCCCATCGGGAACTTGGAAACCGGCGTCTATGTTGGAGCATTAGGTATGCGTACTGGCCTACAGGTTTATCGTTTCACGGTATTAAAACCGGAAACGGAACACTCTGGAATCCCGATTCTCTTAGGGGGTGTGACAACCGCGCGGTCCAAGAGAGCAGTAAGTTCTGCTCTTGATTCCTTGATTGCTTCCAAAGCTGGATATCTCATTGCCGCGATGGAAATACAATCCTATGTAGACAGTACCATCCCAATTACGATGATGCCTTCTCCTGCACCGCTGAATTCCCCTAGGTTTATGAATCCGTCCGACACTTCGGTCGGGATCCCCAAATCTCTGGGCTTGATTTGGAATTCGGTGTCTGGCGCCACTTCCTACCGCATTCAAGTGTCCGCGGATTCAACCTTCGCTTCCGTCTTGTTGGATTCAACGACCGTTTCAGGGAACGCGGTAGTCAGCAACCTTGATATCGGAAACCGGTATTTTTGGCGTGTCCGAGCCTTCAATGCAACAGAAATCGGCCCCTGGTCCGCAGGTTGGAGTTTCACTGTCGGCCCACCTTTGGCGCCTATCCTTTTCCATCCTCCTGATGGAGCTTTGGCGGTATTTGCCCCACATTTTTTGCATTGGAGTTCCGCTACCAACGTGACTTCTCATAGGCTGCAAGTGTCTGAGGATTCGACCTTTTCTTCGGCCATCATCGATTCGATAATGACCACCACTTCCGAAACCATCACCGGGTTAGCTCCAGGTAAGCGGTATTTCTGGCGAGTTAATTCCACCCATACCGCCGGCACGGGAGCCTGGTCACAGGTGAGACGTTTCACCATGTCCATGAACACTTTAACCAGAGTAGATGTAGCGGGTCGTGTGGGCCAGTGGCCATCCATTGTTATTCCCTCGGACGGTCTCCCGGTTATCAGCTATTATGATTACAGCAACGGGCCCGAGGGTGGTTTGAAGGTTGTGAAATGCGGAAATACCGCCTGCTCTGAGAATAACACCATTGCAACCCCAACGCCGGCTCAAGGGATGAGTGACCGTTCCTCCATCGCCCTCCCCGAGGATGGTCTCCCCGTTATCAGCTATTTCGACGGTACCGATCTGGATTTAAAGATGGTGAAATGTGGAAATGCCACTTGTACCTCGGGCAATAGCATAGCGGTCCTGGATACTGCGGGAGACGTGGGGGGTGGCAATAGGATTGCCATCGGTGCGGACGGGTTGCCGATTATCAGCTATCTGGATGCCACCAGGGGTTTTGTGAAAGTGGTGAAATGCGGGAACTCAGCTTGTACTTCAGGAAACACCAAGACCATCGTAGATAGTTCAGGCACGAATTGGACTATACACATCCCGATTTTAGTCCCGTCGGACGGCATGCCGGTGATGAGCTTCCATGGCGTCGCTTTAAAAGTTGTGAAATGCGGGAACTCCTCCTGCTCCTCGGGCAATACGGCCAGCGGATTGGATGTGGATGCGGGTGAATATTCATCCATCGGCATCTCTTCCGACGGTTACCCGGTTATCAGCCATTTCAACGTCCCCAATCACAAATTAATGGTGGTGAAGTGTGGAGATGCTGCTTGCTCGTCCGGAAATACCATCACAAGTGTCGATAATGGAGGGCGATTTAGCTCTCTGGCAGTTCCCGCCGATGGGTTGCCGGTGATTAGCTATCAGGACAGTGCCAATCAGAATTTGAAGGTGGTGAAATGCGGGAATCCATACTGTTCCGCTGACAATATCATCAACACGGTACATGCGTCGGAGGGAGTCGGGATGGGCACTTTCATGGCCATTTCCAGTGACGGTCTCCCGCTTATCGGTTATTACGACTCACTCAGTGAAGATTTGCTCGTGATGAAGTGCGGCCGGCCTGATTGCGTACCCTAGCAGAATTCCACCAAGAGGTGCGTCTGGTTTTCTGAGGGCTGGAAATGGCTTCTAATGAAGCGGAGTGACTAGAACCGGATTTTCGATCCAAGTTTAAGTTTAGAAAATCATCCCACTATCCCAGCATAAGCCGTAGCAGTGTGTCAGCATGACAGTTCACCTTGCAGCGCAACAGTAAAGAAGCCTAGCCTTGGCCGCCAAATGTCACTGATCAAGTCTCCGTCCCCGGCGCGCAAGCCAAATGACGCGCCAGGGTCAAAGTTGAAACCCCAATCCTGATATTGCCGATTTTAAAAGTGGGCTCTAAATATCGAAGCGCGCCAGCACTCCGATTGAACCGATATGGGGCATGAAGGGAATCAGGCATATTTTCGCGTTATGCTTTTGTACCGAGTGGTAGGTTCCCCAGAATGTGTCATAGACGGCGGACCCTACCCATATCCCGGTAGCTGCCAATGGCACTACTGCCAGCGCCTCATTGCACCCGCCGTATACGCAAGGAGCGATGACCGCGACGGCGGCCGCAAGTGCCCCAAGACGCAATCCCGTGCCGCTCAATCCACCCTTGTAATCACCGGCATAAAATCGGCCCATGGATGGAGCGACTGACCATCCTATCGGAATGAAGATAAAGTTAAACGCCTGAATGTTATCATAGCTCTCCGAATAGGTATCCCGACCTATCAGCAACAAAGTAGGCGCAGCGGCAGCAACCGCGGTTGCAAATACCCATCCATACGCTACGCCCAAGCTTTTGGCTTCCGGTTCTTTCGATTCCTTGGCGCATCCTAGAGAAGCCGCAAACAGCAGAATGGAGATGGACCTTATCACCTTACTTCCTTTGCTGCGGAAGTTTCCAAAAATGGGCCATTTTTCCAACTCCGTGAACGCCATGCCGCCGGTTAGACGATGCAAGCACCCATAGGGTAACCATTCACAGCCGGGAAACCCATTTAGTGTAAAGGCCTTCTCACCCCTAGGTTAATCAACCTGAAGAGTGTGTGCGGTGTCAGGAGGAAAGTTCAGACTAAGGCTTATCCCCAAAATTCACTAAGCTGCTCGGCGAGTCCCCTGCCATGGTTGTAACCGGCGCGCGCGGAAGGCGGACGAGTCGACGGATCCATCATATTAACGCCAAATGCTTCGCGGGCTTTTTCATCCGGGAAAATGGTTTCAACTCGGCTACCGTTCGCGCGCAATTCCTCAATCTGAGTTGAGAGCTGCATGCCCCAATGGAGCGGATGCCGTGTTCTGCCTCCGAACGGAGACAAAACGAGTACCCGTGCGTATCCGGCTGCCAAATCGGCATTCTCGTTTCTTCGGTAGCCCCCATCGATGTATCGCCCGTCGCCGATGCCGTATGCGAAACCACTGGAACAGCTGGCAGCGACGGCGTCCACCAAGTCGACTCCGCTGTCGCGGTCAAACACGACCGGTTCACCCGTATGGGCATCAACCGCCGTGATGCGGAGTGCCGTTCTTTCCGGCCAGCCCTGGCTGGGTAGCCGGGCGGCGACAGTAGCGCGCCATCGCGAAGAAGCGGAGCCGTCTGACGCCATTTCCATTTCGATCGACGACACGCCCATTCTGCGGCGCATATCAGCCGCATCCGAGGAGTCGGCGATAATTCGGTTCGTTCTCTCCATAGGGTCGGCTAGCGATGGAATGGGAACGCGGCCACCGCCGGTTTGGACGGATCGAATCTGTGCTTGAGGCACCGGGGCAAGGGTGGCGGAAAACAGTTCGGTCATTGTTGAGCTAGTGATCTGGGCCGCGGCCGTCGATCCAGCCGAAGTCCCGATGATCAAATCAGCCTTGGTCACATCCAACCCAGCCTCAAAGAGGCCGGCGATGACGCCAATGAGCCAAGCATGACCTGCCGATCCACCACCACCCAGGACCAAGGCTCGCTCGCCAGCGCCAGGTGTTCGCAAGACAATATTTTTACTCATGGCGTTAGAATAGAGCAAAAAGTGCTCGTCCCGCCGTCGCCTATTCGGCTAATACGCAAATAAAGGGCTCACCGGATCCTTACCGCTATTCGCCGCATTGGAAAAAGCCCTGACCTTGCCACTGACGTCCACTTTCCCAACCTGCAATTTGGACCCCTCGACTGACGAGGCGTTCAGGCTTCCTCTGCGGGTGACTCTTACGCTGGTTCCACCGAGAGTGAGAATATTCTTGGTGATATTCGCCGAGCCGCTGCCATTCGCCGAACCGGTATACGATTCCACCTTCATGGCGACTTCGTATAAGGGACAATCCATCATCTTCATCCCGGCTTTGTCCCACTCCGCAAAGTGGGTTGAAATGCTGACCGTGCCGCTTTGTCGGTGGCTGCTCGTGCTCTTGGGAACGCTGAAGTACTGTTTGAAGTTACCGTTCCCGGTCAGCATGGGCTGATTGATCCTGTCGGCGACCCAAAAATCATAAGCGATACCGTCTATCGTCGCTTCGCCGTACTTCTTGCCGCCTGAACCCGGGTTATAGTTCCCCCGGTCCTGAATGATGTAGTACTCAATCTGGTTGGAGAAATTGGTGTTTTGGCCGCTTTCGGTTTTGGTCGGTGAACTTCCCGACGGGTAATACGCCCAACCATAGATGCCGAGCATTTTGACGTTATCGCTGGAGGTCCAGGTGGCGGCGAATTCAAGGGTGATATTGCCAACGGATTTAGCCGTGGTATTGCTCGATGCTCCCCATTTCTTGCCCGCGCGAAACAGAATGTTCTCCGTGCCATTCCATGTCGCCTGAAAGGTTCCGCCATTCGGATTCGAGGTGCCTCCCGAGATTTGCATGTTGACCGTGCCCCGGTTGTTTTGATTCCAGAGCTCGTAGTCATAGCCATTGCAATTTCGAATCGTGCTGGTCGTCCACGTGGTACATTGCCCCCAAACCATGGGAGAGCCCAAAACCACGTACGCGAGTATCGCGGCAAAAACCCTTTTGACCTTCATCTCTCCCCCCTCACGTGGCTCGTCGCGACCCCCTCCGACCGCACGCGCATATTCTACTGGAACTTGCGGGAAAAGTGTTGGTGATTTTGGATGACTTCTAGGGGCGCAACCGCAGCCTAATGCGATTGGGACCTCATTCCAGCGATGAAAGCATTTTGCCGATTAATTAAAGTTCACCCATGGGACTCCTGACCTTCAGCATCAATGTCACCCTCGACGGCTGCGTCGACCACCAGGAAGGGATAGCCGACGACGAGACCCATGCTTTCTTCACCCGTCTCATGGATGAGAACGGGGCCATGCTGTGGGGACGCACCACCTACGAGATGATGGAGAGCTACTGGCCGGCCGTCGCCCGGGGCGACCAGGAGGCACCGCCGGCGCTACGCGAGTGGGCCCTCAAGTTGGATGTCAAGCCGAAGTATGTGGTGTCCTCGACCCGCAAGGACTTTCCGTGGACAAATAGCCACGCCATCACCGGCGATTTGCGCGTCGGTGTGCAGAAGCTCAAGGACGCGACGCCGGCCGGCATTCTGCTCGGCAGTGGCAAGCTCGCGACCGAACTCGACCGACTCGATTTGATCGACGAATACCAATTCCTCGTCCACCCGAGAATAGCCGGCCACGGTCCGACGCTGTATCAGGGCGGGTTGCCCGGCACGCTGCGGCTCGAACTCGTCTCGGCCAAGCCGCTTCGCTGTGGCGCGGTGGCGATGCACTACCGGCGCGTGCGCTGATTCAGGGAAGGCCATCGCGTCCACCGCTGGGATAGCGCCAGGGGTAGGGATTCTATCCAAAGCGTCGGAACCGGTTCCGGCCATTGCCAAGCTGACCTGGATGGGAAAATCCTAGGTTTCCATTACGATTTAGAGGGAAAATATGGCAATGAATGCATCGGAGAAACCTTCATCCCATTCTACCCGATGGCCCACTGGGACCTCTTTCTTGCTTTATTGCGCGGGAATTTCCCTGATTTTCCTGGTCGGTTACGTCATTTTCAGCGGCAAGGGATTCGACTTTTCCGCCACGGAAAAAGGCATTGCCTTTCGGTCCGCTTTGAATCAGGCCGGCACGGCCGTAACCAATGAAAAGCAACAGGAAAAAAGCGCCCAGTTTCAGGAAAAATTTGAGAATATCAAGCGGGTCGCCGCGGAGACGCCCATCCATGAGGCGCCGGTGGATGTGGATCCTCCCAAACCGAAAAGGAATACGTCCATCACCTCACCGGATCCGGATACCCGAACGAATCCGGCGAATTTGCGTCACGGTTTCAATGGTCGATGGACCGGCAATGGTTCGATATATGTCTTGGAGCAACAAGGTTCCATCGTGGCCTTGATGGAAATGACTAACGGTATCGTGACCTCTTATGCCCAAGGCACGGCCTCCGGAGACCAGGCCAATTTGATAGCCGGCAATGTATCAGGCATGACCTTTCCCGTACAAATTCAGAGCGAGGGCCGGCGCCTGAAGCTGATCGCCATGGGCAACGAATTCTATCTCGATCCGGAATAGTTTGAAGCGATCCGATTGCCGTGGAAATGGGATGCGTGTTTCCAATTACCTCTGTCCCATCGAGATATCCCTTTGAGAAAATCCCTTCTGCATCTGGTGTTTTTCCTGTCCGGCTTCGCGGCGCTGGGATTCCAATTGGTTTGGACCCGGATTTTCGCCATCGGCATCGGCAATGAACTCGCCAGCGTCTTGGCGGTGATCTCGGCCTTCTTCGGGGGATTGACCCTCGGAGCCTGGGTACTGGATAAGCCCATGGCCAAGAGCCGCCGTCCAGGGCATGTATATGCCGCCCTCGAAGGGATGATTGGCATTTGGGGCTTTGTTTCGCTGCTGGCCATTCCCATGGCCAACCGGCTCATTTTCCGGTGGACGGGCTTGGAGTCGCCGGATCTTTGGCGCTGGACCCTGTGTTTCCTCATTCCCTTCATCACCTTGCTTCCCGCCACCTTTTGCATGGGAGCGACCCTGCCCGCCATGGAGAGAGCCGTCTCCGTCCTCACGCAAAGCCGGCATCCCGTTTCCGGTTTATACGCCGCCAATACGCTTGGGGCGGTATTCGGCATTTTCACGGCGGTGTTTTTCCTGTCTCCCCGTCTGGGTTATCAAACGACCCTCCTGGTTTACGCCGGCTTGGCCATCACTTGTTCCTTATCCGCCTTCGCCTTGGTAGGCCTTTTTACCTCAGCCACCGAATCTCGCCCGGAGAATGGCGATAAGCTCATCGTTTGGCGATTCGATTCCATCCTCATCACCTTGTTTTTCACCGGCTTCATCGGCATCGGTTACGAAATCCTCTGCACCCGCGCCTTGGCCCAGTTTTTCGAGGACTCGGTTTACACCTATTCCCTATTGCTCATGGTCTATTTGCTGGGGACGGCGCTCGGCGCCTGGGTCTATCACAAATTATTTGCGCGTTTCGATTTCCAGCGGGCTCTCCATTTTCTTTTGACCGGCCTCAGCGTAACCTGCTTGGCGGGAACGGCCATGCTATCCCTGGTCGGCTCGGTGGACGCCGGCACGGTGAAAGCCTTGGGACAAGGACGGGTGGCTCAATTCATGGGCGAATTCGCGGCGGCCGCGGTGATCTTTTTTGTGCCGACTCTCTTCATGGGCGCCACCTTCAGCCATCTCGCCCAGGCTGCGAAAGAAAAATCCCTGGGCGTGGGACGCGCTTTGGCGGTGAATACCTTGGGAGGCAGTCTCGCGCCCTTTCTTTTCGGCATCGTGTCCATGCCCGCCTTGGGAATGCGGACATCCCTCGTCCTCCTCGCGCTGGGCTATTGCGTTTTGATCCGGCCCTTCAAGTCGATGGCGCTGGCCTTGGCGGTCATCTGGATTCCCCTGGGCGCGGCCATCCTCATTCCCCTAAACAGGGTCACCCTCCCCGAGGGATCGCGCTTATTGGACTATCGCGAAGGCGCCATGGCCAACGTGGCCGTGCTCGAATCCGAGAACGGCCGGAAAAGCCTGAAGGTGAATAACCGTTACTACATGGGAGGCACCCATCTCGACGCCACCGAGCGGCTGAAGAGCCATTTGCCTTTGCTGCTCCATCCCCATCCCGACAAGGCCCTATTCATCGGCCTCGGCACCGGAGTCACCTTCGGCACCGTGGTGGATTACGGTTCCATCGCGGCCGACGGAGTGGAATTGGATCCGCTGGTCGTGAAAATGCTGCCTTGGTTCGCGCCCAATAACCGTTATCCCTTCACCGGCCGGTACCGGGTCTTTACCGCCGACGCGCGCCGGTATATGCGCGCCAGCCCGGACGCTTACGACATGATACTCGCGGATTTCTTCCATCCCAACCGCGACGGCGCGGCCACCCTTTATACCGTCGAGCATTTCAAAGCCATTCATGCGCGCTTGAATCCCGGCGGGATATTCTGCCAATGGCTGCCGCTTTACCAATTGGACGATGTCTCGCTGCGCATCATCATCCGCACGTTTTTGGAAGTGTTTCCCCATGCGCAGGCCTATCTGGGCAGCTTCAGCGCCGAGTCGCCGGGATTGGCCCTCGTCGGAAGCGATAAGGCCCTGACCTATCCCCAAGGCTGGTTCGAGAAACGGGTCGAGCGCGATGACGTCAGGGAAATGCTCGCCAAGGAGGCCATTGCCGACGGTTTCCGTATCGCCTCTTTCTTCATGGCCTCCGGGAAAGATTTGCAAGCGATGGCCGGGGACGCCCCCCTCAATACCGATAATCATCCTCGCGTCATGTATATCAATCCCGGCTTTTCCGAGATCAAGGGTTTTACGTCTTATGGCCGTTTGGAAAACCTGTTGGCGCTTTGCCGCCACGAACCCACCGCTTTCGGCGGCCTTGCCCAGGACTCCTTATCCTCGGCTTATCTCGAAAAGGTGGGCGCGGTTTTGGCCGCTCGCGATCTCTACCTGCGGGGCGCCATCGCGGACGCGAAGGGTCATGCCGGCGAGGCCCTGGATTTGTATTTGCAGAGCGCGGCGACTACCCCCCTATTTTCCGTCGGCTATGCGGAATGCCTGATGAAGGCCATCGATCAGGCGCAGGAGGATCCGGAAGGGACAAGGGCCTTGCTTCGTAAACTGGTGGACATCCGTCCGGAATTCGAGGATGCCGGCACTTTATTGCGGGAAATGTTCGACGTTCCGACGGATTGACGGCGTAGTGCGCCGCCCTTAGCATCCTGGCGATAGGCCCGGCTGACATCCCTCGCGCGCTCCGCGGCGGTTTCATCCGGGCCCGTATCGCGGCTATCAGTATTGCATGCCTACGAAGATGCCGAAGTAGGGCATTTCCACGCAGGGGTCGTCCTTGGTGCAGGGGACTTCTTTATCGCGGGTGCCGGCCATGTAGAGGTAGTCGCGATCGGCGTCTTTTCCGAATGGCACCATGAACAGGTTGACGGTAAAGCGATCCTTGATGAGCAGGCCGCCGCTCACGGTCAAGCCGGCATGGCCACCGACGAACATGTCGTAAAATCCACCCACGGAAACCTTGCCGCGCAAGTCCTGGCCCGGAGATCCCAGGGTGGCTCCCAGGCTGATCTCGGGCACGGGCAAAAGCAATTGGAAACCGTAAGCGCCCAGGGACAGCGAGGGTTGCACGAAGTTACCGCCATCGCCTAGATACCAGCTGTAATAGCCATGGGACATGAGAATGGCGAACCCGCTGTCGATGGCCTTGGAAACGGGGAATTCGTTGAATACGCCGCCCACCTCCCAGCCCCAGCTGGACTTTTTCCGTTCCAGGCGCGGGGACGCGTTTAGGCTGGGGGATGCATTTTGAAGGGCCATCGTGGAGGGAGGGGTTGGGGTCTCCTCGATGGAGCTGGAGGCGTTTTCGCTAGCCTCGGCGCGAACTTCTCCGGGAGGAAGCAGGGCCGCCATCATGCCCAAGGCGCAAAGGGCGGATGTCCGCTTCCGCCAAGGGCGGGCGATTTTTCCGTTCCGATTCGGTTTGAGAGGGAAGGTTTTCATGGGATGTCCTTTCATAAGATCCGCGTGGGCGGATCGGGATGATTCAGGGAATGGGTTTTAAAAATTCCAGGTCAAGGCGGTTTTCCAGCCGCCATCCGGAAGCAAACCTCCGGTGGCGCCGAGGCGCGATTCGTATTGGGCCTGTCGGTAGCTGAAATAGGCGTCCACGATATTCGCTATCACCAGAGCGCCCCAATAAACGCCTTCACTGCTCGACTTATAGGAGGCGTCGTCTCCGCGCGCGGCGAAAATGGCCCCGATTAAAACCAGGTCGGTGGCCGTGAAGAGGTAGCCGACCTCGGTTTGCGAAGTCGCATAGAACCCGCTGACGATGGGGATGACCCCGAGGGTGGCGGCCATGCCGGGTTCGGCCTGGGTTTCCGCGGCTTGGGGGGACGTGAAGTGAAGAGTCCAGAATAGCCCGATGGTGAGCACCGGGGAGAGTCGAAGCATGGATGGCGTCGCTGATTGCATGCCGAGGGAATAATCAAGGACCATGCCAAGACCGGAAGATTGGATTTCGGAGGAAAATCCGGCCGTTTACCGAAACAGCAGACGATCTATTTGTGATGTATGTATCAATTTGCGCAACTTTTTGCGCAGTTAGCGCAAAGGTTACCCTACCTTGAAATCATTCCCGCATCCGAATGCCTGGGTTATTTGGGAATGGGGTACTTTGGGATACCCATTGCCTGCAGGCGCATCGAGGCACGGCCTGGCGATTTTTCCGTTCAACCCTGAATGGTCGCCACCGGCTAAGACGATTACCGCACATTCTTTCACTTTCTTGCTTCTTTCCCGCTTTTAAGGCCTCGAAACCCGCGATTGGGCGGAGAAATCACCGAGATGCCCGGAAATTTCGGCGGCTCGGCCCTAGATTTCCCCTGTTAGACGGTTCTCTTTCCCGAGGTGATATGCCCAAACCCATGAAATTTTCCCTTTGGCGCGGCTTTGGCCCCGGGCTGCTCGCGATTCTTTGCCTGCCTGGGTTTCTCCAGGCTCAAACCTTCAGCCATGCCGATTCGGGCTGGGTGCCGATTTTCAACGGGAAGGATTGGACGGGAATTTATAGCCGCAATTGGGGAACCAATCAGAATAAGCAACATCCCCCCGGAGCGCCTTACCAATTGCAATTCCTCGGCACCGATAGCGCCGTCATGCGCGTTTCGGCCACTTCGCCCGGCGGCAATATCGGCACGGATGACACCACCTTCAGCCATTACCGCATGCGGGTCGAACAGAAATTCGATATTCTCGGCGGCGATTTGAACGGAGGCTTGACCTACCATACCGACGAAAACCCCAATCTCTCGCGCATGAGCAACAATTGGCCGCGCTCCATCGAATTCCAAATGCAGCAGCGCGAGCCAGGATCGGCTTACTCCATCCAGCAGCTCACCTTCACCACCCGCGTTTCGGGAAACCGTTATGCCCCCACCGGCGGAAACGTGGTGCAAGCCTGTGAAAACGGTTGCGACGGGCGCAGTTATATCAGCAATCCCACCATCAAGGAGGCCGGCGCCGACGGCAAGCCACGTTGGCTTCGCTTTGAATTGGTCGTGCGCGGCGCGGATACGGCCTACCACATCATCAATGACACCTTGGTCTTCAAGCTTTGGAATATGCGCGTCTTCAACGACAACGCGAATAAGACCCCCAACGGCCCCGTCGATCACGGCGGCCTCGGTTTGCAATCGGAAGGCGCCGTCATCAATTACCGGCGTTGGGAAGTCATGAAATTCCCTGCCGGCACGCCGATGAATGAGAATTACCTGCACCGTTTTTTCCTGGATAATCCCAAGGCCGGGGTGACCTTGACTCCGGGCGCGACCCATGCCATCCAATGGCGCAGCCTGGGAAAGATTCCCACCGTCAATATCGATTACAAAATCGGCGCCGGGGCCTGGCAGTCCGTGGTGAAGAACCAGAACAATGCCGGTTCTTACGACTGGACGGTTCCCAATACGCCGACCGAGAACCTGCGCGTCCGCATCACCGGACCCGATTGGGCGGGAGCCGATTCCAGCACGGGCGATAATACCATCGCAACCGGCACGCCCCTGTCGGCCCCGCGCGCGGAATGGGGATCCATTTCCCTCACCATTCAAAACCATGGCCTCAGCCTGGAACCGGTGCAAGGCTACCGGCAGGCCGCCATAGTCGCCCTGTCCGGCCGGCAAATCAAATCCATTCCCATCCGGGGAAACCGGCTGGATTGGGATCGGCGTGACGATTCGGGAAACTTGGTCCAGCCGGGCATTTATTTCGTGAGATTATCGGGACCGGGAGTTACCAAAACCTGGAAAGCGCTCTTGAATTAATCTTCCTTGGGATGCCGGCACTTCAATTAGATATGGAGTGCCCCAGGGGATACATTCATGAGCAAGACTTCCCGCATCCACGCCGTCATCACCATTCATGGCATGGGCGAGCCCCGCCCCAATTCCACCTTGATGCCGGTGGCCGAGCGCCTGGCGGCCGCGTCTTGCCATGGCGTCGACGCCATTTACGGCGAAACCCTGACCCTGGGCATGCTTTCGGGCCGCACCGGCAACCTCGCCGTGACCGACGCGGGCTTCGCTCCCGCCTTGCAATTGAAAGGCGTGCGGATAAAGCCTTATCCCGACACCTACCGCCGGCCCGTATTCCCCGTTCCCGGGATATGGGAGGATCAGGATCTCTACTTCGCCGATATGTTCTGGTCGCCCGTGACCGACGACGCCTTCAAACTGAACGGCCAGGATTTGTCGAGTTGGACGGGCAGCCTCATCAACCGGCTCTACCGCAAACAAATCTCCATCGAAGGAGAGACGCGGAAAACCGGCGCCTGGTGGGTAGTCGATTTCCTCACCACCTTGCGGCAAACCCTGGTGATGACGGAAAAGCTGATGCTCTTTCGCGCCAAGGAAGTTCACGATCTCATCTTCGGCAAATACCTGGGCGACGTCCAGCTTTACGGGGAAGACGCCACCGTGCGCGGAAAAGCGGTGAAAATATTCCATGAAACCATGGCGGGCATTCACCGGCAATTGTCGGCCAAGCACCCGGACGCCGAGATCGAGTATACCCTGCTGGCGCATAGCCTGGGCACGGTCTTGACCTTCGACGCCTTGATCTCGGCCATGGCCAGGCCCGAACTCCTGGCGGGGCCGGCATCGGGCGACCCCGGCCTATTGCCTTTTCCCGGCTATCACCAGGCGGGCAAGACCTTGCCCGATCTCACCTGGAGCCGGCATGTCCGCGCCATGGTCACCTTGGGTTCGCCCATCGATAAATTCCTCACCTTGTGGTGGTATAACTACGAGTATCTGAACCGGCCCGAGGACTGGATACGCGACGATGTGCGGAAGGTGCGGCATTTCAACTTTTGCGACGAACAGGATCCCGTGGGCCATAACCTCGATTTGGCGCGCACGGCCGCCGCCTACCGGAAAGTATTCAGCGACGATCCCCGGGGCGGAAATGACTTGCTGTATAACCATACCCCTTATGCCGGTTATGCCCATGTCGACTATTGGAAAGATCAGGATTTATTCGATTTGATTTATAAGAGGGTCATCGTCCCCGAAGGCAAGCCCGAGGATATTACCCGGGAGGACCGCAAGAAATTTCCCATGGGCACGAAACGCATCCATGGCTGGATCGTGGCCTTGCATTTTTTCCTCTTCCCCCTTTTGCTCGCCATTCTGTGCCATGCCACCGTGCTCGGCGTCCTATCGGCCAAGAGCTGGCATAGCGCCGCGTTGTGGACGGCGGGGTTTTTGGGATCGCTTTGGTTGACGCGCGAACTTTTAGTCCTGAATCTCACCTGGCGGCAATTGCTCAAGCAAAAGCGGCGCCTTTCGGCCACCGGCAAGAAAAAGGCCGGCGAGAGTTATCCGTCCTCCCTCAATTTCATCTGGCGCGGTTGCGCCATCATTTGCGGCCTGGTCAGCCTTTGCGCCGTCTCCGCCATGATTCAAAAAGGGGGCGAGTGGAAAGAATTCCAGGCGGGAATCATCGGAGTGACCTCCGTGGCGCTGCTGCTGGTTGTTTGGCCGCTGACCAAGCTCTTTCCCAGGCGCAAGCCATCGCAAACCTCGCGCCCTCCCGCCTTCTCGCCCATTACGGTGGGGGAAATCCTCTGGCTGGCGCTCGCTTTTATACCCACCTTACTGGGCCTATTCCAATTGTATTGTCCGCTTCCCATCGAATTTCCCGGGCTTGCCGAGATGCGTTTCGGGGTTTTGCTTTTCATGGCTCCCCTCTTCCAGATATTCGCCTTAGTCCTGACCGAATTGTCGTGGCAGCATTATCGCGTCAAAAAGCGGTTGGGCGAGGGTGACTTGCGAATCGGAAGCCAATACGGGGCCTTGGAGAAAAAGGCGGAAGGTGCGGCGGCGTTCACGATTCAGGGGGAAGAAGAGAAAGAACTCATGGGATTCGGCCAATACGCTCAATAGCGCGGGATTTTCTAAGTTCTCGCGCTATGAATTCTCCCAAAACACGCGGCGCTCCCAAGGGTACTTCCCGTCCCACCTATACCGAAGAAGACAAACGCAAGGTGCTGGAGTTTTTAGCCAAAAACCCCGGGCGCGGGGCGAAAAAAGAGGCCGAACAAAAATTCGGCATCTCCTATGCGACCATCAATAAATGGTCGGGTGGTTCCGAACCGGGCAAAAGCCGCCTGCTCTTGCCTCCGCGCGCCGCCAGGAACGAGGAGGGTTCGGAAGAGGAATCCATCACCCTCAATGGCGTGGTCTATGTGCGCGCACCCACCAAGGATAGCGGCAAAACCCGCGAGCGCATTGAAAAAGCCATGGCCAAGGTCGACGCCGAGATCGGCCATTTGCGCGCCTTGATCGAAGAAATGTAAACCGCCGTCCGGCATGGGCCGTAAAACGCCCATTTTCGGGGCCGCCTCTTTATTTCGCCGCGAAAAGGATTTACTCCTTGGCTAATCGGTGCATAAGACTAGTTTCGCCACATGCTTATTCGCGTCGGTTACGAGATTTCCTTTGATTTTCCAGAGCCTACGGCCGTCGTCGTCATGCTCTTTATCCATCCCACCCGTTTGCCGAGCGTGCGCAAGCCCGAGCGGTTCCAGGTCCAGCCTTTTTCGCCCTCGGTCGAGTATATCGATTTATACGGCAACCGTTGCGCCCGGGTTTTCGTGCCCCGGGGCCGAACGGCCTTTTTGAATGACGCCATCGTCGAAGACAGCGGGCTTCCCGATCCGCAAGTGCTGGGCGCCCGGCAACACGAGGTGCAGGAATTGCCGGATCACGCCCTGGTCTATTTGCTGGCGAGCCGGTATTGCGATACCGATAGCGAATTGCGCGAAGTCGCCAATGCCAAATTCTACCAGACCCCGCCGGGCTGGGCGCGGGTGCAGGCGATATGCGATTTCGTGAATCACCATATCCGTTTCGATTACATGCAGGCCCGGGCCAACCGCACCGCCTCGGAAAGCTATCGCGAGGCCGTGGGCGTGTGCCGGGACTATACCCACCTCGCCATCGCCTTTTGCCGCATCATGAATATCCCCGCCCGGTATTGCACCGGCTACCTGGGCGATATCGGCGTGCCCTTGGTACCGCCCATGGATTTCAGCGCTTGGTTCGAAGTTTTTTTAGGCGGGCAATGGTATGCCTTCGACGCCCGCAACAATAAGCCGAGAATAGGCCGCATCCTCATCGGCAGGGGACGGGACGCGGCCGATGTGCCGCTAACGACTTCTTTCGGCCTCAATCAATTAGCCGTTTTCAACGTGTGGACGCACGAAGAGCCGGTGGAAAGCCTCGCCGTCACTTATTGATTGAAAGCGGTTAATGCACCGCCAGGCTGGCCAGATGACGCTGGCCTTCCGCTTCCACCTCGAGGCGGTAAATTCCCGCCACCGGATTTTCAAAGGGAAGCCGCAAGGATTGGACGCCCGATCCATTTCCCCACCGCGAGGCCTTCCAGACCGTTTCGCCCGACAGGGTGAAGACGCGCACCTTGACCTCGGAAGGTTTGTTCAACGATAAAGCCAGGATCAAATCCCGGCCCGAGAGCCAACTGCCCTGAAGGACCGAGGTCTTGCCGGCATGGGTAGCCAGAATCGGGGTGGAGGCCATTTCGAAGAAACTGCTGTCCTTGGCGAATTTCCAAAAGGCGGCGGCGGTGGCCGTTCCACCGGCCGTGGTGGGGTGAATGCCGTCCTGGGTGTATTGGGCATAATGCCCTTCCCAGACCGGCCGCATGTCTATCCACAGGCATTTCGGCTCGATGCTGGCTTTGCAGATTTTCTCGACTTCGGGATTGTAGACGTTCTGATTCGCCGTCAACGTCGCCCATTGGGCGCCTTGTGGATCGGGATAACGCATCCAGATGATCTTTTTTGTCCCGCTGTTTTTCATCTCGGTGAAATACTGCTTCACCGTATTCAACGCGCTTTTGATGGCCGCGCAATCCGGGGTCGGGGTGCCGCCGCAACTTCCCATCAAATCATTACCGCCGCCGTCGGTGATCATGTAAATGGGCTTGGGATTGCAATTCTTGTACTGGTTCAGGATTCCCGACATGACCGCGCCGGATACCGCGATTTCATGGAAGCTTTCGCTGGAGGCTATCAACCCATCGGCGCGCGCGAGTTTAGTCAACTCCGAGGTGATATTCGAAAGCTGGAAAAAAGATTCCCCATTGATGGCGACATCGTTGCCCTTGAGCTTGGTTTGAGCCGTCGATTCGGAAACGATGCCGGCGCACAGGCATGCGGAAACCGAAAGAAATAAGAATGAGCGCATGGATAACCCCTGGTTATGGATGGCCGGAATGCTTTCCGCAAGAATCGGCTTTTGGGCAATTTAGGGTCGTATTTGGGAATGCGAAAGACATTTTTGCGGATTTTATCTTTAATCATGCTGATTCCGTTACTGGGACAAAATGACCTCAGATCGGCCAAAATGGGGTTGAAAAGGAAGGTTCTCGCGGGAATAAGCCCTCGAAACCCGGGCTTAGCGGTAGCTTGCCAGTATGCCCTGTCCTCCTTTTCGCCCCGCTCGCTGGAGCCGGGGATTTGTTTTTGCGTCTACCCTGATCAGCCTGGTCGCCGTCGTCAGCCAAGCGGCGGTCTGGATGCCTTATGCGGTAACCGATTCCCAGAAAATCGCCGATACCTTTTCCGGCCATCCCCTCGACTATGCCCTGCTGCAAAAGGGAGACAGCCTTTATTTCGCCTATTACGATGCGCAGCAAAGGATGACGGTGGGGCGCTACGATTTGAAAGCCCGGAAAGCCACGGCCAAAACCTTGCCGACCACGGTGGGATGGGACAGCCATAATTATATCGACATGGGCATGGACAGCCGGGGCGTCTTGCATATCAGCGGCAACATGCACAATGCCGCCCTGATCTATTTCCGCGGCGACGCGCCCTACTCCATCGAGGCTTTCACCAAGACCTCCATGGTGGGCCAAGCCGAAAACAATTGCACCTACCCCGCCTTCATGAAACATCCCGACGGTTCTTTGTTTTTCACCTATCGCGACGGAGGCAGCGGCAACGGTGATCAAGTCCTCAACCGCTGGGATGCCGTCGCGGGCAAGTGGAGCCGTTTGCACGACAAGATCTTCGACGGGCAAGGGCAAAGGAATGCCTATATGGACAATCGCGCGACCTTGGGACCGGACGGCTATTTCCACGTCTATTGGATGTGGCGGGAAACCTCGGATGCCGGCACCACCCATGATGTTTCCTATATCCGCAGCAAGGACATGGTCGCCTGGGAAAACGCGGCGGGCAAACCGGTGGCCTTGCCCATCACCCTAGCGACCCCCGAGGTTCGGGTCGAGACCATAGCCGAACGCAGCGGCTTGATCAACCGGGGCGGCGTGGGTTTCGACGCTTTCAACCGGCCCATCGTCAGCTATCACCGCTTCGACGCCCAGGGGAATACCCAGATGTATAATGCCCGCTTTGAAAAGGGGGCCTGGAAAATCAATCAGGCCACGGCGTGGAATTATCGCTGGGATATCGGCGGCACCGGCACCTTGAACATGGACGTGCGCTTTTCGGCCGTCCATCTCCTGAAAAACGGCGTCATGACCCAGTGGTATCACCATGTGAAAAACGGCGACGCCCTGTGGGAAATCGACACCGCGACCCTCAAGGCGACCAAGTCGTTGGGCGCTTCGGAATTTCCCGCGGTTTTGGACAAAGTCCGCCAGGCGGGCATGGAAGTGCATTGGCTGCCCATCCGTTCCGCTTCGGACAGTGCGACGGTATATGCCTTGCGCTGGGAAACCATGCCGGCCAATCAGGATCAGCCCCGTTCCCCGGTGCCAAGTCCGACCGCCCTCATGCTCTATACCTTCCGCGATGAATCGGCGGTCACGGCGATGGGGAAACCCGCCTCACCGGGGAGTTACCGCCGGGCGATGGACAGGGCCGGGCCGGGTGAAACCGATGCCTTGGGACGCCGCTATTCCCTGCCGCGCGGCAAGGTACGGGCGGGTATTTCGGCGGTTTCCGCCTCGGAACCGACTTCGGGCCGGTAGGGGCAATCGGGATGGCGTTCGGCGATATCGCGTAAATCCCGCAGGGTATCGCAATCGCGGACGGGCTGCATGAGGATGGCCTGGTTGCCGCCTTTTTCCAGGATGGCCACGGTTCGGGTCATGACCCAGGCGGATCCCCATTCGATATTGGCGAAGGCCGCCGGATAAGGCTTGGGCATGGCCATGGCGGCATAACCCCCGTCGTGGGCCGGCAGGATGGCGAAATAGCCGTTCTCCGCCCAGGCGGCGAGTTGGTTCAAGGTTTCGGCATCGAGATCGGGACAATCGGTACCCAGCAGGACGACTCCCCGGGAACCTTCCGCGAAGGCGTGCTCCACGGCGTCATTCATGCGTTTGCCCAAATCCCCTTCGCATTGGTCGCGTGCTTTTTCCGCCCCGGGCAACCAAAGGGCGGCCTCTTCGAGCCGTCCCCGGGGTGTTACCCACAATTGCCAGGAAAGTCCCGAATCATTGAGGGCCTTGGCTTGTTTTCGGGCCAGCCAACGGTAAACGTCCAGGGCGAGGTCATCGCCGATGCCGGTGGCGAGGCGGGTTTTCACCTGGCCGCGATCCGGAAGGCGGGCAAAGAGCAAGGCGGATATTTTTCCCATATCAGGCAATATCGCGCCGCGTAAAAATTTGGAAAGGCGAAAAGTGGCGGGCTTTGGGGGCTATTTGCCCTCGGAAATAACCAGGGGTTGGCCTTGTATTTCCCATTTGCCATCCACTAACTTGCGGAAAAAACAGGACCGGTAACCCTCGTGGCAAGCGGCTCCCGTCCCCTCTTGTTTGACCCGGAATATCCACGCATCCCCATCGCAATCGATAAATACATCGACGACTTTTTGAATATTACCGGAAGTCTCGCCCTTTACCCACAACTTTTTTCGCGATCGCGACCAATAGCACATGACGCCCGTTTTCAGGGTCCGCAAAAGCGCTTCGACATTCATGTGGGCAATCATTAAAACGTCGCCCTTTTCCGCTTCGAGGGCGACGGCCGTCAACAGGCCTTTGTCGTCGAATTTCGCGGCGCTTGCGAGGGCATTGGCGCTTTCGGCGCTGAGCGCCCAGGATTTTTCCGCCATGCCGGTTTGATTTTCCATCATGCGCGGATTTGCCCCTTGCCTTCCACCAGCCATTGATAGGTGGTGAGGCTTTCGAGCCCCATGGGGCCGCGCGCATGCAATTTGTCGGTGGAGGTGCCGACTTCGGCCCCCATGCCGTATTCCCCGCCGTCGGCGAAACGGGTCGAAGCATTGATGATGACCGATCCGCTATCGACCTCGGCGGCGAATTTTTTCTGCGCCTTGGCCGACTTCGCCAGGATGGCGTCGGTATGGCCCGTGCCGTGGCGGTGGATATGCTCGATGGCCCCATCGACGCCATCGACGACCTTGACGGCCAGCTTGAGATCGAGGTATTCCTCGTCCCAATCCGCGTCCGTCGCGGGTGTGACCGAGGCATGCAAGGCCATGGCCTTTTTATCGCCGACCAATGCGACCTTTTCACTGGCCAGGATATCCAGGATATTCCTGGCCAGGGCCGGTTTCAAACGGCTATCGAGCAAGAGCGTCTCCATGGCATTGCAAACCCCGGGACGCTGCACCTTGGCATTGCGGACGATGGGCGCGGCGGATTTGGGATCCGCGCTCTGGTCGACATAGATATGGCAAACGCCTTTGTAATGCTTGATCACGGGGATGCGGCTTTTTTCCACGACCGCGGTGATGAGCCGCTCGCCCCCGCGCGGGATGACGACGTCGATGTTTTTCGTATCGGTCAACAGGAAGTCGAGCAAGGACTTGTCGGCGGTATTCACGCATTGCACCGCGTGCTCGTCGATTTTGCTTTTCCGTAAAGCCCGGCCGATGACGGCCGCGAAGGCGGCATTGGTCAAGGCGGCTTCCTTGCCTCCCCGCAGGATGACGGCATTGCCGCTTTTGAGACAAAGCGCGGCGCCGTCAATGGTCACATTGGGCCGGCTTTCATAGATGAATAATATCACGCCGATGGGGACGCTGATGCGGCGGATTTTCAGGCCGTCCTTGCGGGTGCGCTTTTCCAGCAAGCGGCCCAGGGGATCGGGCAGGGAGGCGATGGTCTTGACGCTTTCGGCTATGCCTTTCAGGCGCGCCTCGGTGATGAGCAGGCGGTCTATCATGGCCGCGGTCAAGCCCTGCTTCTCGGCCAGGGCGATGTCCTTGGCATTGGCGGCCAGAATGGTTTCGCCATCCTGCAAGAGGTATTTGGCCAGGAGTTTCAGCGCTTCATTGCGCTTGCTCAAGGGCAAGGCGCGGACTTGGCGGGAAGCCTGCCGGGCCTGGCTTCCCAGACCGGAGGCATAGTTAGCGATATCGAGCATATCCCAAATTTAACAGCCCGGCGCCTCAATCCCCGTAAACCACCAATTTATCGCGGTGGATGACTTCATCGGGGCCTTTGCGGCCCAGAACTTCGGCGATACGGCCGCTTTTCAGGCCTTTGATGCGGTTGACTTCATCGGTATCGTAAGCCGTGCGCCCCCGGCCGAGGACTTCGCCTTCGGGGGAAAGCAATTCCACGAAATCGCCCGGCTTGAAATGCCCTTTGACCTCGCGGATGCCCGCCGGCAATAGGCTGACCTTGCCGGTGCGTATGGCTTTCACCCCGCCCGGATCGAGGATGAATTGGCCCCGGGCGCGGGAGACATAGGCCAGCCAGCGCTTGGTGCGCTTGATCCGGTCGAGCTTGGGCAAAAAGAGGGTGCCGTTGACCCGGCCCTGGACGATGTCGCCGAGTTGCACCCGCCACCCCCGGGCGAGGACGCAGGGAGTGCCGGCCTCGGTGGCCTGGCGAATGGCGGTGAGCTTGGCCTTCATCCCCCCTACCGAGACCCGCGAGCCCGGCGTCGCTTCGGCCAAGGCCAGGATATCCGGGGTGATGCGCTCCACGGTGTCCACCCTTTTGGCGTCGCGGTGCGACTTCGGGTTCTTGTCGAATAATCCGTCCTCGTCCGAGAGGATGATGAGGAGATCGGCTTCGAGGAAGTGGGCGACGTCGGCCGAGAGCTTGTCATTGTCGCCGACCTTGATTTCGTCGGTGGTGATGGTGTCGTTCTCGTTGATGATGGGCAAGACGCCCTTGCCGAGCAAGGTGGAAACGGTATGGCGGATATTGTTGAAGCGCCCCTTCTCGCGGAAGTCGTCGGCGGAAAGCAGGATTTGTCCCACCGGCCTGCCCTTGGCGCCGAATAATTCCGCGTAGCGGTGCATGAGCCGGATTTGCCCGATGGCGGCGCAAGCCTGTTTCTCCGCCAATTCGGTGGGCCGCAGGGTATACCCCAAAACCCCCATGCCCAAGCCCACCGCGCCGGAAGTCACCAGCACCACGGCCAATCCCCTATCCTGGATCAAGGCGATTTGATCGACCAAATGCGCCAGGGATTCTTCATTCAGGCTATTGTCGTCCTGGGTCAAAATGCGCGAGCCGACCTTGACCACCACGGTTTTGAGCTGGGCGAAAATCTGGGCGCGGCGATCGGGGAGGGTGCTGGAGGGAACCATGATGGGGGGTAAAAGTAGCTTGCCGCTGCCACCTGCACGGCGGGGCCGCCGGCCTAGGGCAAGCGATCCAATTCGCTCAGCAATTTTTCGTAGCGGCGGGTTTCCCGCATCAACCTGTCCACCTCGAATTGCAATTCGGCGATGCGCTGTTCGGCTATCAAGGCCTGGGCCTGATCGGTATTCCTGGCGGGCGCCGGTTTCAATTCGGGGCAAGGCGCCGCATCGGATTTCAAGGCCCGTAAGAGCGCCTCGGCCTGGGTCTCCCTCACCATGCCGCCCCATTGGCCCCGGCGCTTCTTCAGGATGGCCAGGGCGCTATCGGTATTTTCCAGAAAGACCAGGCTCATGGCCGACCAATAATCGCCGACGATGCGCGCTTCGCTTTGCCCCGAGCTTCGCAGCGCCTGCGCTTTTTTCAAGGCGAGCTGGAAATTCCCCATTCGGACCAGGGCCATCAATTGGCGGTCGGTATTTTCCAGCGACCGGGAAGTGTCCTTTCCCGATGCGTGGCCGGGCTGGGGCGGCGCGGGGGAAACGCCGCCGGACCCCGCGCAAGCGCCCAGGATAAAGGCCAAAACCCCGGCCGGCAACCACCGCCCCCGCTTGAGGAGGCTATGCCTCACCATGCCCTCCGGATGACCTGGGTCGAGCGCGCCAAATCGATCATCTTATCCTCTTCCGAGGTGTAATTGGAAGTGACCAATTCCTTGATCTCCTTCAATTGCTGGGTGACGAAGAAAATGCGCCTCACCTCGGCGATGATGGTATTGAGCTTTTCCTTGACCGCGTCGTCCTGCGATTCCAGGATGGTCAACAGGTATTCCGCGTTGCCGCTGATAATCATGAGCGGGTTGTTGATTTCATGGTTGACGCTGCGCACCACTTGCTGGATGGCGTCGAGGCGCTTCAAACGCATTTCGCCTTCGCGGTGCTTGGCGAGTTTTTCAGACATGGTATTGAGCACCTTGGCCAAGTCGCCGATTTCGCTTTTGTTCTCGACCTCCACGCGGAAGCCCAGAAATCCCCGGCCGATTTGAATGGCCCCGTATTCCAACCTGCGGATGGGTTCCAGGATTTTCCATTGCAGGATATAGGCGACATAACCCACCATCAGGGTCAATAGGATGAGCGAGTAAATGAGCCGTTGTTTCGCGTAGGCTATGGTCGCCCGCAGGCTATTCTGTTTTTCCATGCGTTCCTGGCGCAAATCCCCCTGAATCTCTTGCAAGCCTTCCCGCAGGCGGGCTTCAAGCACCTTGAAATGCGCGGTGGCCACCGAGTCGCGGAATCTTTTGCGCCGGTAAAAATCCTCCAGGGCATTGGCGGCTTCGGTTCTGGCCTTCCGGGCGGAGAGCAAGGCCGGACTGGGAGCACGGGAGCGAGGTTTTGACTGGACCTTGGCTTTGCCGGACGCTTTTTTGGTTTTCCCGGTTTTCTTTTTCCCGGTTTCGGGCGGGGCCGGGATTTCAATGGGCAAGGGACGCCGCATTTTTTCCAGCAATTGGGCGCGGAGGGTTTCGCCGCTGCGCCACTCCCACGCATAGGACTCGGAGCGGCTCTGGTATTCCAGGTTCAAATCGTGGAAGCCCGCCAGCTTATGCAGGGATTCGCTGGAACCGGGTAGGGTCAAGGCTTTGATGCCAGCGTAAATGGAATCGAAGGACTTCGCGGAATTCAGGAAACTTTCGAGATAATCCTCTTTCGACAGGGTCATGAATTTGGTCCGCTCGCGGGCCGCCGTGGCCACGTGATTCGACCATTCGGTGACCCCGTCCGACACTTCGGTGGAAAGGTTCAATTCCAGGGTTTTACCGGTGATGGTGGAAACCTCCCGGAAAAGCAAGACCCATAGGCCCAGGATCAGGACGAAGAGCCCCAATAGCACGGCCGGCAATTGGAATCGCAGGCTATGGATGAAACGCATCATGTGGTGAGCCTTCTCACGGACCCTCATGGGGTGGCCGCTTACCCTCCCATCATATCAAGTGGCGGGACCATCCAAGCATGGAGGGGATTGGCTTTTTTGTGTTTTTGGGTTCAGCCCCGGGCGGCTGGACTATGGGGAAGGGGGAGGCGAAAAAGGCAGCCGTTGTCCCGTAATCAAGGTGCGGCCATGCCCGGAACCGGATCGGTTATCGAAAAACTCCAGGGCTCCCCCGGAGAAGGCCATCGCCGGACTGCGGCGAATAGGATAGCGATTGAAATGAATGGACCGGGAGGACGAGGAACTCGGACGCTGCCTTCCCGCCACGTTCAAGGTTACGGCATACAACCCCCCGTCACCGGTGATGAAAAGGGTTTTACGGTCCGGGCCGCCGAATACGCAATTGGAAGTATTGTAGCCGATGCCGGGATGGGAATCGCCGCCCGGCGCAAGGCTGACGGTGATTTCACCCAGTTTGAGTCCGGATGGATTGAAGACCACGATGGTTCCTTTCAAACCGGAGGAGACATAGACATTGCCTTTTTCGTCAACCGTGATCCCGTCGGGTGAACTGACCGAATCAAAAACCGTTTCCTGACTGAGGCTACCGTCGGCGGCGACATCGTACTTGTAGATGAGGCTGCCACCGTAATCATTCACGTAAAGGATTCCCGCCTCTTCCAAATACTCGATACCGTTGGAGGACTTATACGGCTTGGGATTCACGGTCTGCGCGGACGCTCCGGCGGCTTTATAGGAAAAGTTGGGATTGTAGGTCGAGAAAAAAAGGTTTCCTTTGGAATCGATGGTCAAATCATTGGGATCAGGCGAGGCCGTGAGAAAGGTTTGCTTATCCCCGCCTTGGGCATCGAAAGAATAAATGCCTCCCCGGGCACAAGCGTAAAGGCGCCCATCGTTTCCCCATTCCTGGCCATTGGCCCCTTGCAGGGTGATGAATTCTCCTTTGGTTTGGGTGGCCGGTTGATAGGAATAGACCTTGCCCGATAGGGTGCTGCTGAAAGTCAAACGGCCACTGCCATCCCAGGCTGGACCTTCACAAAACGAGTTCACTGGATAAACCGCGATGACAGGGGTATTTGGGGCGGCGATTTCGATGGGTAAATCACCGGTGCTTCCCGCTGAATCCGCAGTCGCCGCTAAAGGGGTTTGCAGGGTTCCCACCATGGAGATGAAAGCCAGGAGGATAACGGATTTCAATGGGGTGGGCATGGGTGCATAGGTAAATCAAATTCGCAACCCCAGCAAATGCCCACTTCGATTGCCGCGAAAGGACGCGCCCATCCCGATCATAAGCCAACCGTCTCGCAAGATGATCATTGACCGTTTTGGTACAGGCAACACTCACAAGTTCCGGTTTGTGAGCTTTCCCACGTATTCCATTCGGCCTCCCGCTTAATTTCCCCCGCTTTCAATCGGCAGGGAAGGGCCTCCATGAAAGGAAGGATAGGACCCCGGGGATATGGGATAGGCATGGTGGCTGCTGTTCTGTGGCTGGGCCCTCCATCCACCCTTGCCCAGGATACGCCGTCTTCGGTGGGAGGCCATTGGGATCCTTGCGCATTATCCGGTCGTCCCGAAGCGGCCTGCTTAGACTCCGCGGGCAATGACGCCTGGACCGCTTCCGAAACCGAAATCTTCCCCACCGAAGCCCCTGAAACCCAAACCCTTCCCGGATATTGGGGCTTGCAGGGATATCGGCCCTTGCAAAGCGCCGAGGAGGATTGGGATAAAACCTGGCGTTACCGCTTACAAACCGATGCCGGTTCATTAGCAACCGATTCCCGTTGGCAAAACGGCGCCTTGCTCATGCGCCACTTGCATTGGAGCTCTCCCCTGGGTGAATGGAATATGGGCGATCTTCCCCTGGCGAAGGCGAGCCCGGGCGTCGACTTCATCCAGGGCCGGGGGCAGGCCGTCGGGTGGTCGCAAGCCAGTAACCGGGATGATACCCAGGACGCTTGGCTGTTCAGCGCCAAGAATGGGATCAACGGTTTGCAATGGACGACCCTGAGCCCGCTCGGACCCATTTCCTTGCTGGCCGGCTGGAACCGCCTCCGTCCTCCGGAAAGCCGGGACGCCGCCCCGGTCGATGCGGGAGTTTGGGGAGTGGCGGGCGCGTGGCCGGCGGGCAATAGGCCGTGGAAATACCAGGCCCTGTTTTTCCGGGCCGAGCAGGGCGAAAACCTTCGGGGGGAAAGCGCCGCCTTCGGCCTTCAAAGGCAAGCAAGCCTTTGGCATCTGCAATGGGGATTGGGATGGGTCGTTCACCGCAATCTTCGGCGGGATATCCAAACCGATGGCTATGCCGAAGTGAGTTTCGGCGAGATCAAGCGGCGAAGTTTTTCCCAACAAATGCGCCTCAGGCAGGCGGGGAAACATTGGTATTGGCCCTATACCCAAGCGCCTTTGTCCGTATCCCCCATCGCCTCGGGCGACACCGGCTTTCCCGCGGCGGCCCGAGGGCAAGGTGACTGGCGCTGGACGAGCGCTTGCCCTTTCTCCTGGGGATGGGATCAAGACATCCAGGCGGAGAACGGCATCCTCGCGGCCTGGGATTCCCAGGGGAACTTACGGTCCTTCCAATCCGAACATGCCTTGGCCTGGCGAAAGAATCATTATCGCTTGATCAACCGGTTCTGGAATCGATGGCAATGGAAATCATCGTCGACCCGGCGGGCATGGAAGCAACGCTGGCGGGGCGAGGCGGAGTGGGTTCACCCGATCTGGAAAATCGGGTTTTGGAGCCAGGTGAATTTCGATCACGCCCCCGAAACGGCTTTCGAGGAAAATGCGAACGGGAATATCGAGGCCTCACCTTGGGAAATCCACCTCACCCATCCTTTTTCCCGGCTGCCACGGGCCCAATTTCAATTCGCCTTGGGCGGCGATTTCCGGGAATGGGATCCCTGGGTGGCCAAGGCGTCCTTTCGTGGCTTGGGTCCCAAGGGGAATGCCTTGGGTTTGTCGTCGTGGATCAAGGCCAAGGACTTATCCGATCCCCGAGCCGACCACTGGTGGATAGGCTTGCAATTGGATTTGAATGCCGCTTCAGGAGGACCGAACGGCTGAGTGCGGTTTAACCCGAAAAGGAATCCCGGCCTTTTTGGACAATGAGTCCGTAAGACGTCGCCACGAAACCGGAAAGCAGGAGCTTGAGATGCACGTCATTGGTATAGGGCTTGGACTGGATATGCTTATCGGCGATTTCATTTCCCAATTCAAAACCCAAGGTGATGCCGTGGCCTTGGCCTCGCAACTCCTTCGCCAATGCTTCGAAATCCCGCCTGCGGTAAAGAATCACCGGCCCCGAATCCAAGGTGGCGTCATTCGAATCGCAATTGTATTCGGTGGTGTGAATGGCGACACCGCCGGGTTTTAAACACGCCAGGCTCTTTTTCACGAAATCCAAACCCGCGCCGAGGCTACCGAGATGCTCGATGGAGCAGGAGGACCAGAGAAAATCGTATTGCCGCAAATCGTCGGGAAGATGCCGCATGTCCACATGGCGGAATTCCACTCTCTCCGCGAATGCCGCGGGATTACAAATGCCCCGCCTATTCAAGCTGTCGAGTTCTTCACAATGCTGGCGGCTTTGCGTCCAGCCCGCTTTTTGGGCGTCGTCCGCCGGCATATCGGTGGCGAGAATACGGCAGCCCAGCGAGGCGAAAAGCGAAGGCAAGGGTTCGCGGCCGACGGCGAATCCCAATCCGCGTTTGCCTTGCTGCAGGCAATTCCTCTCGTATAAAGCCTGGCAGATAAAGGCCCATTCCCAGTCCTTGCGGTGAAAACGCAATTGGCGGATGCGCAAGCTCTCGCGCCACCAGACGAAATTCCGGGAGGTGAGCTGCACCTGGGTGCAGGGCGCCGAAATCAAGGGCGAAGGCTCGGTGGGTTTGAGTTCCAGCGCGGGGGCGAAGGGATGACCGGCCGGATTCCAATCCCTCTCTCCGGAAGGATGCCCACCGGATTCCCAGGCCGTCGCTTCGGCGGGTTTCGGATTGCTTGCCAATGCGTCCGGGGAATTGGTCGCTTTGATTTCCGAAACTCGCATCCTGGGGCCTCCTCTCCCAGGATATTACCATAACCGCCCGCCCTACTTCAGGAAAATCATTTTCTTGGAAGCGGACATGGACGTGGTCTTGAAGCGATAAAAATAGGGCCCGGAAGCCGCCCATTCGCCCCGATCGGTCCGGGTATCCCAGTAAAGCCGGTAACGGCCCGGTCTTAAGGGCCGGTCGGGACGCACCAAGGTCCTCACGACTTGACCCGAAGCATTGTAAATGACCAAGGAAACTTTTTCCGGCGTGGCGAGGGTAAAACGCAAGGTCGTCACCGGATTGAAGGGATTGGGATAAGCACCTTGCAATCCCGTGACCAAGGACATTTCCGGTCCCGACTCCACCGAGCCGTAAAACGCGCTCTGGCCATAGGTATCCAGGGCCTCCAGGATGTATTCGTAGACCGTGCCCGACTCGACCGCGGCGTCGACGTAAGCGTATTCGCGCGTGCTGGAGGACCGACCCTCGGGAGCCCCGGGAATGATTTTCTGGTTGATACGCCTCCAGCCTTCCGCCAATAATTCGGGCGCCTGCAGCCGCAATTCGGGAACGGTGTCGCCGGGCTGGCCCGTTCCCCCGATGGCGGTGCCCAAGGTGCGCGCGGCTTGACCTACCCAGATATCGCCCGGATTCAGTTTGGCGCTTTCCAAATCGCCGCTCAGCGAGGAGACTATCCATCCGGACTGGGGCCGGTAGCCTTTCACCCTTCTCCAGAGGTGGTAGCCATAATTGTCGATTTCGCTTTCGGTGGTCCACTTCACCGTGTCCACGCCCGGACCGGGGGTGGCCGACAAACGCCTGAGGGTGACCGCCAGCCCGCTTTTATGGCTGATGTAGATGACCTTGCTCCCGCCGGTCAAGGTGCGGTTGAATTGCAAAACCAAGGTGGAATTCGCCACATCGACATAAGCGTTGTAATCGTAACCCTGCACCATGGTTTGGTTATTGATGAAGACGTAGTCGGGCAAGGTTCCGAAAGTCCAATTCTTGATCCGGAAGGCCGGATTGAAACGCGGCACCGTGGCGCTGAAAGTGAATTGCGCCAAACCCGAACCATTGGCTTGGAAGACATAGGCGCCGTCGCCCTCGGCGAAACCGTCGGCATTGAAATCCAAAGCGTCATTGGTCACCGCCGTTCCGGTGATGGCGGCGATGGCGGCGGGCGTTTGCACGTCCTTGGCCAGGCTGTCGGCGGTCGCCGAGTCGGTGAAATCGCGCGAGATGTCGAAGAAGAAATTGGTGGTGATGGGGGTATCCGCCGACTCGAATAGCCCCGATTGCAAATTCATTTCCGTCCGATCCCAATTCGATCCATCGATTGAATAATTCGTTGAACTGACATTGCTGGCGGCCAAGGTAGTCGTGGACCCCGAGCTCTTGATGCTGGTCACTCCGCCCACCAGGGAATGAAATGCGGGAGTGCCGCGAAAAAACCCCATACGGGCCGTGCTCGTCGCGGTGGTAGCGCCCCAGACCGCAGAGTCATTGGCAGCGGCTAAAAATATGAAATCGATGCGCGGCTGATCCATGTTGAAGCTGGGTGAGGACAGGGTGAAATTTCCGAAAACCCGGCCGTTCGGGTAGATGGTCCATCGCTTGGACAAAGTTGCAGTTCCATCGCTGCTTTGCAGGGAAGTATTGGAAAGGACCAGGGAAAACCGCACCGCCGAGCTATCGACGACGGTATAGGTATAGGTGGCGGGTCCGGCGTGACCAGCCCCTCCCTCGTACATCTTAGCGCCGGAATTATCAAACTTCATCCTGACCAATGACGTGCCGCTCGTGCCTTCGCTAGAGGTCAAATTCGTCGCTGAAGATATGGCCAATCCGGGATCGGTGGCCGCCGCCTTCCAAACATTGAAACCGCCGAACCCCGTCGTAGTGGCATTGGCACTACCCCAGCTGGTGCCGCCGCTCAAGCCGATTTCCAAGTACCATTGCCGGCTATTGATGGCGCCGAAGGTGGTGTCGGAGAAATTCTTGATGGCGATTTTGCTTCCCGTGGTCGTCGTCACCGTCAGCTTGGGCATGAGGGCCGTCGCGCCCAGGTAACCGCTGCTGTCATCGTCGTCGATGAAAAGATTGGCGCTCTGGCTGGTGATGGCCTTGTTCATCTGGATGCAAAGCCGCGATCCGAATCCGAGGAAAGGTACCGCCACCGTGTCGCTCACGAAGTCCACGTTGGGCTTGAGACGCGTTCCGTCGAGGTAGACGTATTTGGGGGTCTTACCGGCATACCAATTGTCGATGAGGAAGGCGGGCTGCATGCGGGTGGCGGCCGCATCCGGGTTGAGGGCGGCGACCACGCGGTTATTGTTGTCGGCCCGCAAATGGTAAAGGCCGTCCTTGCGGGCAAAGCCCTGCCGAACCATGGCCTGGATTTCCTCCGCGGGTATGGGGCTGGCATAGACGCGGATATCGTCCAGGGTCCCGTAAAACTTATCCCCGCCGGTGGCGTCGCCGAATTTGAGGGCGTCGGTATTATCGGCGGTGGAGGCATTGGTGGTTCCCGTCGCTTTTAATACGCCGTTGACATAGGCGTAGATCTGGCCGGCATCCACGACGAATGCCAAATGCGTCCAGACCGAGGTCGGCGTCCCGACCGTAACCGTACCGCTACCCATGCGGAAGGTGACCTGCTCTTGACCCGATACTTTTTGCACGGAGTATCCATCCGTGGTGGTGGCGCCTTTCCAAAGGACATAGGGGACGGTTCCCGCGATGGAGGCCCAAACCGGTTTGACCCAAAGCGCCAAGGTGAAATAGCCCTTGGCCTGCAGGGAGGAGTGGCTGGTCACCGAAACCTCGCTGGTATTGGTGAATGATCCGCCCGCACCCCACTTGGCCGATACATAGGACATCGAGGTCAGGGTCCCGTTATTGCTCTGGTAAACCGAATTGTCGCGCAGGGTGGTGCCGCCGCCTTCGTCGAATGACCAATGCCCCATCAATTGGCTTTGCCAGGAATGGACATGGAGCGGCGAGCCATTGTAAACCGTCAGCGCCGACGGGGAAATGACGTCGGAATAAACCGCGGCGGCGGTATTCGCCGTCAGGCTGCCATCGCCCAGGTAAAGCAGGAAAGGATGCCGGCGCCTGAATTTTCCCGGCAAATCGGCCAAATCCGTGGTGGCGAAGCGGACATACCCGCTGGCCCCCGAGGCCGAGGTCTGGGTCCAGGTTTCCGCCGCTGCGGCGGCCGTATCCAAATCGTGGGTGGCCGCGAACAGGACATCCCGGCTGGAGGTGAGCAAATAGCCATAACCCCGATTGGTCCCGCCGCTGGTGGCCGCCGAAGCCGCCGTCCCCACCTTGGCGGTGAAGGTCATGGTCGCCACCGCCGCCGAGGAGGATGTCAAGTTCACCAATTCGCTTTGCACGAAGACATGCCCCGAGGATTGCACGGTGTAATACACATACAGATCCAGGGAGGCGGAAACCGCCAGCCTTTGCAAAACCTGGCAAGCCGTGCGGGTCTTCCAAACCACGCTGGGAGCAATGGTATTGCCCGTTTGCGAGGAGGCGATATAGCCGTCGATATTGACGTCGAAAAGCAAGGAATTTGACGCCAAAAGATTGGTGGACGAATCGGTTAAGTCGGAGAAGAAATTGATGCCGCCGCCGCGTGCCTTATCGAAGATCAACTTCCATTTGGTGTTTTTCACCGTGACCGTGTTGGAAGTCGTGGTGATGGTGAGGGAATCGAAATCGCCCGTAGCGGTCTGGGTATAACCGCTGCCCTCGTAAAGGCCGATGTCCGGCGCGGCGCCCGAGATGCGCGAGGACCCGAAATAGTCGTGCGCCGCGACGCGCCCGAATGTCGATCCTCCGGTGAGCAAGGTGGCCGTTCCCGCGTCGATGGCGGGCGATCCCGGTAATAATTTGAAGGCATTGGGGTGGCCTAGGGTCGTATTGGCGAAGAGCGGATCCTTCACCACCTTGGCGGGATCGGTTTCGCCCACAACCTCTTGGCCGCTGGTGACTTGGTGGAAGAGGTTATTGCTGACATTGCCGATTTCACTGTCCGAATCCAAGGTATGGATGCCGTAATTCCAGTTGTAAAAAACATTATTGGTGATATTGAAATAACCCGTCAGCCAAGCGCTGATGGGCATGTAAATACCCTTGCTCGTCCCACCCGATCCGTAAAAAGCATTGTGAAGGATATTGGCCCGATCGTCGCTGAGGAGGAGCAGGCCGTATTTATTGGGGGAATAAACGAGGTTATTAGCGACGAGAACACCTTCGCAATTATTGCCTGAAATCACGATGGCGCTGTCGAAAGCATAGCTGGACGCTCCATAAATGCGGTTTCCCGTGATAATGACGCTGTCGGCGTCATACTTCACATACACTCCGATATGGGTATTGCTGCTGGAGGTGGCTTTGACGTCCATGCGCCTCAAGGTCATGCTGCTATTCAGGGAAACCGCGTATCCCCAAGTCTTCGAATTCTCGGTGACGGTTCCATAGCCCGCCAGCACGGCGCGAGTCACCTTGTCGAAGGACATCACCACCGAAGGCTTGGAGGATGTCACCGAAAACGCGTTGTCGTTGGCATAGGTTCCCGGCATGACGCGGATTTCCAAGGTATCCGAAGCGCTGGCCCCGCAAGTCAAGGCGCTGGTGATGGTCAATTTCGGCGTGGCCGGGTTCTTGGCCGAGGCGCAGGAATTCCCGTCGCTGCCGATGGCCGAATCGACGTAAACGGTATCCGGCATGGACGATCCCGACAGCGTGGCCAGGGCGGAACTCGCCTTGGTGAAGGGCGACCATTTGCCGCTGGAATTCCTAACCGCCAAGGCGAAGTAATAGCTCCCGGGATAAGCGGCGGGATAGGTATAAGTCGTATCCGTTTTGGAAAGCCTGGCCACCACCGTGGTCGAAGCGGCATTGGCCGAATCGGGATAAGCCGAGTATTTCACCCATATCCCCACCGAGTCGGCATTGGAGGAATCGGATACCGAGCTATTCCATGATAAGGAAATGCCGCCATTGGGATTGGAGGGCGTGGCCGTCAAGGTTGCCTTATTGTTCGGACCGGGGCGGCCATTCCAAAAGACATTGGTGCCGAGGTACTTTTGGGTTTCGTAGGTGAGTTTGACCTGATCGGCGGAAAGTTTGGTGGTCAGGGCATTGGCTTCATCGATGGAACCGTTGAAGTAAGAAATCGTGGAGGTATACCTGAACGCGCCGACGGTGAAATTGTTCATCGTCTTTGTCCCTTTGGTATAACTTCCCGATCCGCTTGCCGTACCGTCAATATAAATGACATAGGATCCGGCACTGTCGGCGACGGCGATATGGTGCCAATTACCGTCGAAGGGAGAGCCCGTCGATTGGACGTGATTAAGCTCGATGGTATTGGCGTCGTTGCGGTACCACAAATCGAGCTTGCCGTTGCTGGCGCCGACGTCCGTTCCTATCCCCACCATGGGGGTCGTAGTACCGGTATTGCCTTCCCCGAAAATGCGTTTGTCGTTTTGGGCGGACGCGCCTTTCACCCAGGCCATCAGGGTATAAGCCGTATTGGCGTGGATTTGGGGATTGCCCATGGCGATGTAGGAAGACGTGCCGTTGAAGCTGCGCGACCTGGCGATGATGCCGGCCGCGTCCGAGGTGGAGTTGTCGGTGCCATTATATCCACCCGTGGCGTCGGTAACGTTCCCATTGAAGTGCCAGGCCGCTTTCCAACCGTTGGAGGTATTGAATACGCAGGTGGCGCATTGCCCGTCGCTGAGCGAACCATTCGACACGTCGTCATAATACAGGGTGATAAAATCGTTATTGGAATTGCCGTCCACCTGGGGGACCATGACCCAGACCTCGGCCGTATCCTTGGTGCGATCCCATCTTTCCACCTGGTAGTCCAGCCAGGTTACCCCGTCGCCGTCGAGAAAACGGATGTCCGTAGGGACGCTGGTACCGGCACCTTGCACTGCATCGCATATCGTCGTTCCCGTGATGCGCACCAATAAGGGGAAATTGGTTACGGAATCAGCGATATAGGCGCCGGTCTTGGTGGTATTGAAAGTGTATTTCTGACTGCTGTTGAAATCCGCCGGCGAAGGATTGAAAAACGGCGCGGCGTCATAGCGCTGGGTTTGGTAGCAAAGCTTGATCCAGTTGGCGTCGCGCTCGACATTGGCGATGGCGACTTCGTCGTACTTGCCTTGGAAATAGGCGTCCGCCCAATTGGAACGTCCGAAATAATTATTGCTACGCGTAACGTTACGAATTGGAATGGTGAGGGTCCCGGAAGCGCTCAGGGAACCGTTTTTATAGACCTTCAAGGAATTTCCATTGAAGGTCACCGCGAAATGGGCCCAAACGCCGGTTGAGAGGCTAGTCCCGTATGCCGCGCCGTTTGAGGATGTATTGTAATAGCTGAGCGCCTCTCCGGTGGCCGCCGTGCCGGATCGGCTGAAATAAAGGTTGTCCGACGGGGAACCATTGCCGAAATCGAAGAGGCGGGCATACGATCCCGTGCTGGCCCAATACGCCCAACCCGTATAGGTGAAACCTGCGGTGAAGTCCGACATCCCGGAGGGGGCATAGAGGTAATCATTGGTTCCATCCAGGCTATCGGCGCCGGCGATGATGCCGCCTTTGAATTCGTCATTATCGTAACCGCCGGTGGACAGGTTATTCCCGTTTCCGGTGGCGTCCGGCCGCGATCCCGTTCCGCTGGTATTCAAATGCCAGGTGGAGAGGTATTTATTCGAAGAGCTGAAAACGCAGGCGGCGCATTGGCCGTCCGGGACCGTCACGCCCGAGGCTTGCTGGTAATACATGGTGATGAAATCGCCGGCGCTGTTGCCGTCGATTTTAGGGACTTTCACCCACACCTCGGCCGAATCCTTGGTCTGGTTCCACCGCTCGATTTCATAGTCGAGCCAGGTGACGCCGTCGCCGTCCAGGAAACGGATATCCGGGGCATTGCTTTGCACCGCGTCGCAAATGGCCGAACCGGTAATGCGCAAAAGCAGGGGAAAGTTGTAAACGTCTCCGGTGATATTCGCCCCTGAGGCCGTGGTATTGAATTTGAAAATCTTGCTTTTCTGGAAGGACGAGGCATTGATGGTCGTGGTGGAGAAAAGGGTGCTCCCGCTTTTTTGGTTTTCATAAGAAAGCTTGATGTAGTCGGTGCTTTGGTAGGCGTCCATGGCACGCACTTCATTCAATAGGCCATCGAAATAAAACGAACGGGCGGCGCTTCGGCCTATGCGCAAGGTGGTGCTGGTGATGGAGCCCTGGGTGTAAGTTGTGGAGTCCCTGGCCACGCCGTCGACGAAAAGCACGGCCTTGCTGGCATTGAATCGCAAAGCGACATGCTGCCAGGTGTTCAGGGTGACGGTTTTGGTCGTAGTCCACCACTGGTTGTCGAGCAAAACCTTGAAATACCCGTTATCGAGTCCGAAACCGCCTCCAAATTGGCCGGAAATTTCGCCGTCGATCACGGTTTCCATTTCCGATACATCGTCCGAGGTACGCGGATAAACCCAGGCTTCGAAGGTGCGCGTCCCCGCCGTCGTGGGAGCCGTGGTCTGCACATAGTCCCCGGTTCCATCAAAAGAGGCGGCTTGATAGGAAACCACGCCCGGCCCGAAAGCCTGGCTCTGGAAATAGGTTCCCTGGTAAGCGTTAGCGGTGGCGTCAAAGGCCTGGCTGCGGGGGTCGTTCAGATGATAAACGCCGGCATAAGCGGAAAACACCGAATCGCTGCGCGCTTGGGAATTGGAAGCGCAGGCGGAGCATCCGTAATACAAGGTCATGAAATCGGTCTTGCTATTGCCGTCCACTTGCGGGACCTTGACCCAAACGCTGGCCGTCTGGTTTTTGGGATCGAAATCCATCACCTGGTGGTAGAGCCTGGAACCGTCCTTGTCGATGAAAAGCATGTCGCCGCCGTCGCTGCGCGCCGCGCTGAAATCGAAATTGGCGCTGGTGAGCCGGACGAGCAGGGGGATATTGGTGACATTATTGGCGACATTGGCGCCGGAGGCGGTGGTATTGAAATTGAGCAGGAGGGACTTGGAATAATCCACGCTCCTGAAACCGGCTGTAACCACGGTTGATCCCGATTTTTGCGACTCATAGTCCAGCTTCAGCCAATCCGCGCTCAAGGCGCTCCTGGAAAACCGCACCTCGTCCATATGGCCGTCGAAGGCATTGTAGGCATTGGTCGTACGGATGCCTATTCTGGCCAAGGCGGCGGTTCCGGCGGTTAGCGTGCCCGTGTAGGAGGTGTCTAAGATCCCATTCAGATACACGCGAAAAGTGGTTCCGTCCCACGTCACTCCGGCATGGGTCCACGTCGAAGCCGACAGCGTGCTTCTGGATCGGTTGGTTGCGGACCCGTTATAGACATCGATGCGGTTGGAACCCCCGTTGCCGCTGACCGAAAGGGAAAACGCGGAGTTAGAATCCGTTTTGGGAATCGAAAAAATCCTATTGGCATCGCTGCTGGCCGTAAATGCGTCCGCATTGAACCAGGCGCTGACGGTGATATTGGTCGAAGTGGAGGGTATGAAAAGGCTGCCGACTCCCAGGGTCACGCGATCGTCGGTGCCGTCGAAGTCTTGGCCATAGCCGATAATCCCGGTTTGATCGGTCGCGGAAATTTGATCGTCGCCGTCAAGGGCATTCGGCGTCGCGTCCTTATAAAGGGCCGCCGTTCCCGTTCCCGCGGCTTCCTCGCTGAGATGCCAGACGCCTTGATACGAATTGGTCGATGAGAATACCCCGTTGCCGCTCGAAAGCGTGGTCGCCGGATTTCTTCCCCAATACATCTTGAAGTACTGGGAATTGTTATTGCCCACCACGGTCGGGATCAAAACCCAGATTTCCGCTTTTTTACTGGTAGCATCGAAGCGCTCGATTTCATAGGGTAAAAGATTTCCAGCGCTATCGGTAAACCGCAAATCGCCGCCATTGCTCTTAGCCTGGGAAAAATCGAAATTGGCATTGGTGAGGCGGATGAGCAGGGGGTAATTGGACAGATTGCCGGTGATATTCGCCCCGGCCGAAGTGGTATTGAGATAAACCTTGCTGGAATACGACCAGGCCGACAAATTCATGTTGTCATAGGTCAGCGCATAGGAATTGGATTTCTGGGTTTCATAGCTGAGCTTGAGCCAATCGCTGGACAATTCGCTGTGCATCACCCGGAACTCATCGAGAGAGCCATTGAAATAAGTGCCGGTATGGGTCCCGCTCCATACTCCGATGACGTCATAGCCGGCCTTCCAATACCCGGTGATGGTGCTGACGGAGGTATAGCTCGCATTGCTGTTGACCACGGATCCATCGATATAGAGATAGACGCCGCTGGCTCCGAACCGAAAAGCCACATGGTGCCACTTGCCGTCATTGTAAGCCGCGGTGGTGGTCACGCTATTCTCCGCGCCATTCCAAACGCCGGCCGTCAGCGTGCCGTTATCATTCATATAAACGTGTCTATCGAATGCGGCGCTGGCGCCGGTTTTGGCGTCCCCAAACCCGAAGATTTTCCCACCCGTCGTCATGGTGGTTTTAAACCAGCAACTCGCCGTCAGGCTGGTGGGATTGACGAATTGCGTCGTGGTGGAGATGTATTTGCTGCTGCCATTCAGCTTGTATCCTTTGCCCACTTGCGCCGAAATGCTGTCGCCGGTGGCGCCGCCTTGGGCCGTGCCATTGTTGGCATTGCCCGACGCATCGGTGAATTGAGGCGCGGAGGCGCCCGGGCTTTCGGTGAGATGATAGACCAGTTTATAACTGCTGAAAACCGAAGAACCGCTGGTGACCGCGGAGGCGCTCGCATTCCCCCAATACAAAGTGATGTAGTCCTGGCTGCTATTGCCGTCGACTTGCGGCACCTTCACCCAGATTTCCGCCTTGCCTAGGGAAGGGCTGTATCGCTCGATTTCATAGGATAAGGTGGTTCCGTCGGGATCGACGAAGCGCAAATCGCTGCCGTCGGTTTTAGCCTGATCGAAATAGAAGTTGTTGCTGTCGAGTTTAACCAAAAGCGGAAAATTCGTGATATTGCTGGAAACATTGGCGCCGGTGGAGGTGGTATTGAAAGAGATCCTAGTCGAGTAATGCCAAGACTCCCATTGCGCCTGGGTGGCCCCGGTGAAAAGCACCAGCAGCGAAAAGGCGGAAAAAAAGCCGCGCACGGTCATGCCCAGGAAAAACGGGTTCCACTCTCTCGCCTTCAATCCAGCCTCCGGCCCGCAAGGACCCTGGCCCGATTGTACCGCTTGGCGATAACCTTTTAAAATTGCAGCGGATTCGCGAAATCGGACCCGGCTTGGGATTTTTTAGTCTTTATCGCCCCTGTGTAATACTTTGCCGATAGGAACCGACTTCTAAGATCCCGGCCCCTAGGAGTTTTCATGAATCCCAAACCGATTTGGCAACCGTTACTCGTCCTGCTTTGCGCCATCACCTTGACCTGGGCGCAATCGATTCAGGCCGAAGGTCCGGCCTTGTCGCGGTATTCGGCCTTGCTGCATTCCTTCGCTTGCCGTGATGGGGTCGATTATGCCGCCTTAAAGGCCGCCCACAAAGCCGATTCCCTGATGCTGGATTTTCAATGGGATGAGGCACGTTATGCCGCCGCCTCCAAACCGGAAAAACTGGCTTACCTCATCAACCTTTATAATGCCGGCACGGTCAAACTCATCGCCGATCATTATCCCCTGGCGTCCATTCGCGATCTCCCCAAGCCTTGGGACCAGGCCGTCATTCCCTATTTCGGGGCTAAGATCAGCCTGAATCACTTGGAAAACGAAATCATCCGCAAGGAGTTTCAGGAACCCCGCATTCATTTCGCTTTGAATTGCGCCTCCAAGGGCTGCCCTCCCCTGCGGCTAAGCCCTTATAGCGGAAAACACCTCGAAGCGGAGCTCGATAGCGTCGCGACGGCTTTCCTCCGCGACCCCGAGCGGAATCGGCTTGAAAACGACACTCTCAAGCTTTCCCAGATATTCGAATGGTATGGCAAGGACTTCGACGGCAAATACGGGGGTTTCCAGAACTTCGTCGAGTCGAGGTTGGGCGAGAAAACACAGTCAAAATCCAAGCGGAAACGGGTGACGATCTATTTGCCTTATGACTGGAAGCTGAATGACGCCCCGGGGTGCAAGGGACGGTGAAATTTTCAGCTAGAGTATAGCGGCCACTAACGGTGCCCCGAGGCCGGCGACTGGAATCCCAGTCTCGGTACCCGCCCTAAACCAAGGCTTTATACCCGGCGGCATCCAATAGGTCGGTGGGAGCGTCGCTGACCTTGATTTTGATAATCCATCCCTTTTCATAGGGATCCTGATTGATGACTCCGGCGTCATGACCCAGATCGGCATTGACTTCGGCGACCACTCCGGTTACCGGAGCATAGAGTTCGGCGACCGTTTTCACCGCTTCGATGGTTCCAAAGCTTTGACCGGCCTTCACTTCCTGGCCCACTTTCGGCAACTCGACGAAGACGATGTCGCCCAATTCCCGCTGGGCATGATCGGTTACCCCGATGGTCGCGACATCCCCCTGGATACGCGTCCACTCATGGTCTTTGGTGTATTGAAGTTCGGGGGGAATAAGGGACATGCTCTCTCCTGAAAAGCCGCTTCAAGGCGTGGAAAGCTCGGATTCGGCCTGATTTAGGCTCTTAAGCGCCGAGCGTGTCGATTGCTGAAAGGATTGAAGCTTGGCGTATTCTTCATCATCGTTTTCCGCCTTGAAAAAACGATCGTAAGCCTGGACCCCCAGGCTCAAATCGTCGACCGCGCTTTGAATGCGGTTGAGGGTCATCAAGAGAGAAGGTGGAAAATCCGGACCCTGTTCGATAGCTTTTTCTTTGAGTTTGGCGACTTCGCTGCGAAAGCTGAAAGCCTTGGATTGCAAGCCGTCGTATTCCGCGTCCGTCATGTCGGCGACCCGCCGCAAGTCCACCGCTGCCATTCTTTCCGCCAGCCGTTTGGCGGTTTCGACATAGGGCTTCAATTGGTTGCGGGTCCTGCCCAGGGCCAGGGCCTGGCGGGATGCGGCCAAGCCCGCGGTATCGACTTCCGGCTCCGCCACCACCGGGGCCACCTCGGGGACGGGGGCCTCCAAAACCGCCGCCTGGCGACTGATATTCTGGACTATATATTGGCTGGTGTGGAAAACGGAGGCTCCCAGGCACAAAATGGCGAAGGCAAACGACAAGGTGACGCGTACCGGCCCTCGGGCATTGACCGCGATCGCGAAGCCATTCAGCGTCAAAGCCCAGAGCAAGGTGAGGAGTAGCAATTCGCTTTTCACCGGATTAACCTGCCGCGGAATATAAGATTTGGCCGTAAGCCCGGCAAACAGGATAGAATCAGCATGGTCCGCAAATGAATACCCCCATTGGCATTATCGGCTTCGGTATTGAAGGCCGATCGACCCTGGCTTGGCTGCAAGCGCGAGGGCTGACTGATATTACGGTTTTTGACCGGCAAGAACCCGAGCTTTTGCCGAAAGATATCACCTATGGGGGCAAAGGAGAAAATTATCTCGCCGGTTTGGATCAAATGGCCACGGCCTTCCGATCGGCCGGGGTCCGCCCCGACTTGCCGGAAATCATCCGATTTAAAGCCGGGGGCGGGCGGCTCACCTCCCAAATCGAGTTGGTTTTCGAGGAACTGGGACGCCAGCGTATCCTTGGCGTTACGGGAACCGTGGGCAAAGGCACCACCTGCGCCCTTTTGGAAGCCATGCTCGACCGTTCGGGGCAGCCCGCGGTTTTGGGCGGTAATTTCGGTTTGCCCGCCCTGGACGCGATCCGCGATTTGCCCGCCGGCGCGAATCTCATCCTGGAGCTCTCCAGCTTTCAATTGGCCACCTTGAACCAAGGTCCCAGCCGGGCCGCGGTTTTGCGGACCACGGTGGAACACCTCGACTGGCATCCCAATCGCCGTGAGTACTGGGAATGCAAGGCCAATCTGGTCAAATTCCAGACTCCGGCCGATTTTCTCGTCTGGTGCTCCGATGCGGATGGAAGCCGTTGGATAGCGGGGCAATCCCCCGCCCGTAAACGCAGCTATGGCAGCGACGGCGGCATTATCCTGGATCAGGATAGGCTGCACTTCGTCCGGGAAGGACGGTATCTCGGCTTGGAAGAGATCAAGCTACCGGGCGCCTTCAACCTGGAAAATGTCGCCGCCGCCGCCGCCCTGGCCCTGGACTGCGGCTGCGAATTCGACGCCATCGCCGAAGCCGCCCGCGGTTTCGCCGGCCTGGAACACCGGTTGGAAAAGGTTGGTGAATCCCGCGGCATTGCATTTTATAATGACTCGTACGCGACCAGGCCCGAAGCCACCATGGGCGCCGTCGCCGCCTTGGCGCCGCGTCCCCTGGGGCTTATTCTGGGAGGTTCGGACAAAGGCGCGGATTTCCGGTTTATGGGAAGATTCCTGCACGACCAAGTTCACCTCAAGGCTGTCGCTCTCATCGGCGATACCGCTCCCAGGCTGTTGGAGGATTTACAAAGCTCCGGAGTCGAAGCGGATTTCCGCCTTTGCGCGGGATTGGAAGACAGCCTCGAATTTTTGCTGGAAAAAGTCCCCGCCGGCGGCAGCATAGCCCTCTCTCCCGCTTGCGCCTCCTTCGGCCTTTTCGCCAATTACAAACAAAGGGGCAAAGCCTTCAAGGACCTGGTATCGAGATATATTATGCCGCCATGATGAATGAAGAGCACGAAAACATGATGCTGGCCTATCTCTCGGGCCTGCGGAAAGGCCAAAAGCCGCTTCGCCGCGCCGAGGATTTGTGCGTCATGAATACCCGCGAGCTTTTGCTGCTCGCCGAGAGGGTGGATGACGCCGCCTTGGGTCTCTTCGTGCAAATGTTGAAAAGCACCGGCAAAGGCGGCGAGTTTTTCGAAAGGTTGATGGGGGATCATGAAGAAGAGAACCGGCCCCTGGTAGACGCGTTTTTTTCCCGCTACCTCCACACGGTCCTATCGGTCATCGAAGACGGAGCCGATTACAATCCCCTGGCCGTCTACCTGCCCGACTCGACTTTCGCCGACCTCGCCTTTCTGCAAACCAGGCAGCCCTTCTTCCTGAGGCAATCCATCGACACCATCAATGAATACCTCGACGGCCTCTTCGGCGGCCCTCACCAATACCAGCCCGGCGAACAGGACGTGGCCTGGGAATACTTTTGGAATAAGGTTTTGGAGCGATGAGCGAAATCGAAAAACCGCAGGGCGATTTCGAAGCCGAGACGGAGACCCTGACCGACTCCCAGTTGTCCTATAAGACCGTTCTCTTCAACGATGAGGAACACACTTACGATTACGTGGTCGAATTATTGACCAAGGTCTGCAAGTTGTCGCGGGAAAACGCCTTCCGTTGCGCGGTCGAAGTCGATATGACGGGCCGCACCATCGTCTTTTACGGATCGCAAGGCGATTGCGGGCGCGTATGCGGGCAAATCCTGAAATACGGTCCCGATCACCGCCTGCCGCATAGCATGAGTTCCATGAACGCCGAGGTCCAGGAGCACTGATCTTTGCTCCATGACGGTTGGCCCATCCCCCGGAGGCCGACCAAAATCGGGTTTTTTTATCCCCATTTTTTCTCAAGTTTCTTGCGCGCTACCACCGGCTATTGTTATTTTCGACTTAACCAACCACAAGATGTTGGGGTAGGGGGTCGGTTTGAAGAATATCACCAAACAAGACCTGATCCAGGAGGCCGCCAAGTCCAGCGGTCATGCCCAGATCGAGGTGCGCGAAGTTGCCGAGCAATTTATGCACGTCGTCAGCGACTATTTGGTCCAGGACGCCACCATCGAAATACGCGGCTTCGGAACCTTTTACACCAAGGAAAGAAAACCCCGGCCGGCGAGGAATCCGCGCACGGGCGAGGTTTGCCCCTTGGGACGCCGTCGGGTCGCGCTTTTCCGGTTCTCAGCCGACATGAAGGAAAAGATCCGCGAGGTTCCCGAATTGGTCGCCGCCCTCAGCCGCGCTCAAAGCGGCGCCGAGGTGACTTCGGATTCGCTCGAGTATTGACCCCGTAAAAAAATGGCCTTAGCGGCTTGACCTGCCCTCTCCGGGCTTGGGTATGGTAAACTGCCGGGGTGGATCTCACCCCGAATCGGCTTCCGGTTTCACCCGACCCGACCTTCGCAGCCAAACGCCGCTTCGTTTCTTCAAGCCGCGATTCCGCCCTATTCCCGTTTTTACTGGCCGCCTTGTTTTTTCCGGCGGCGGCCTCGGAGCCCTTGCTCATCATCGGCAAGGGCGACGCCCGCCTGCGCGGCGCTTTCGGCATGGGCTTTTTGGAATCCCCGCTCGACGCGCCCGTTGACCGGGGCGAAATCCTGCTCGACATCAATCTCCCCGTCAATGTGTCGGCTTCGGCGCAAGAGGCTTTCGGATCCGTCAGCGATTCCTCGGTGGCCACGCCGGAATTCCTCACGGGCATCGCGCAATTGATGAATGCCCAGGTCAAGGTCGCCGCTCCCCTCTGGGGCGGCACCTTCGTTTTCGCCGCGAGGGAAAACGCCGGGCTCGTGGTCGACGGGGCCTTAGGCGACGTGGCTTTCCAATTCGACACGGCCATGGACGCCGGCGGTTTCATCAAGCTCAAGGGCGGCATACACATGCCCGTACACACGGAAATACGCTGGCGATCGCTCTCTTTCGGCTATGCCTATTCGCCGGTATCCTGGTGGCGCATGGCCTTCCAGGTGCATAAGCATATGATCGACGCCCGCATGTCCGGCGATTTGGAACCCGACATCAGCGGACGCATCGGCGTCGGCGACGCCGGCGGAACGTCCTTCGCGGTCGACTACCCGCCGGCCAAGGTGCATGGCGCGGCCAAAGGTTTTTACAGCGGGGAAAGCTGGTCGCCCGAAATGGGGGTGCAAATCGGCCCGCTGCGCTATGTCGCCCGCATGGGGGTGAGAGTCAGGGCCAAAGGGCATTTGGATTTCAATTGGGAAGTCCCGTTTTTCATCGATCCCGAAACCTTCGCCATGACCATCAGCGAACCCGATTCCTTTTTGACGGCCGAAAACCTGAGGCGCCTGCTGGGTTCGGAAACCGACGGCCGCAATTACCGCTTCCGCGATCCCGTGGAATTGAACCTGCCCACCACCCATAGCCTTTCCGTCGATTTCCTGCGGCGCCGCATGCGCCTTGCCTATACCCGCGTCATCGGCTCGGTATCGTCGCGGGCCGAGCCCGAGCCGCAGGTGGAGCATGACAGCACCGATCTCGATTTGGCGGGCGTACTCAATGCCGGCCTGTGGCCCGATCACGTGCTGATGCTTTCGGGCGAATTCAGCCGCTTCCGCTTCGCGGTGGGCGCTTTCGCGGCCAACTTGAGTTTCGACGACAGCCGGAACATCCTCACCGGCCTTTTCCCCCTGGAAATCGCCGGCGATCCCGTGGCGCCGATTTTGCAATTGGGACTGATCTGGGGCGATCCTTTGAAAATCTCCTTGAACGCCGACATCATGCCCATACCCGCGGTCAGGGCCGGGATACGCTATGGATTTTAATCGCCCGCAAAAGCAAGCGCGGAAAGGCCTGGCCCTCGCGCTGGGCCTGTTCTCGGCGACGGCCTCGCTCGCCGCCAATTCGGCCCTGGTCTTCGTCAGCGCGCCCACGGCCGACATCCGCCAGGATACCGTCATCCGCTTCACCGTCGGCACCCGTAACCCATCCGATACGATACGCGCGGGTTGCGGACTGTATGTGGGGCCCATCCCCTCGGGATCGACCCGCGCCGGGCATACCAAGCGCATCGCCAACGTGCAGGAAATCGAAGGGCCGAACAAGACCCGCCTGCTCACTTTCCGCCCTTCCGATCCGGACACGTCCATTCCCGGCTCGCCGGCGAAATTGTCGCTCGGGAATCATTTCCTGGTGGCCGCCTGTCCGGATACGGGAAACCTGTTGACCCCGGAAATCCCCTTGCGGGTGGTCACTTCGCAGGCGCCGGGCATCATCACCCCCCATGCCTCGGAAACCAATCCCCGTCCCGAAATCAGTTGGTCGGCGGTTCCCGGCGTGCCCGCTTACCATCTCCTGCTTTCCGATCAAGCCCTGCAAATCGATCCCAAGGGCGGGGTTTCGGGGGCGAGCGTCATCTGGCAGGCCATCGTCACCGGCACCCGTATCACTTACGGTACCCCCGATCCTTCGGGTAATTTTTCCCAGGTCCCCGCGCCGCCGCTCTCGCCGGGCATCCCTTATAACCTCGTGGTCCTCAACAATTACGACGGCCGCAGCGCGCTGGCGACCTCGACGCGGGCGCAAGGCTTGCGGCTTTTCACGCTGACTCCCAGCGGCAGCCCGCCCGGCAAGCCGCGCATCGTCGCGCCCGCCAAAGGCCTTTCGTTTTACGCCCCCAAGGACAGCCAAATGGTCTTCCGCTGGACGCCGTCGCAAGGCGGAGACGAGGTCAATGTCTACCAGCTTTATATCTATGCGGCGGACAACCAACAGGGCAGCACGGTCCTATTGCCGGTCTGGCGGGGCGATTTCACCGACACGATCGCCAGGCTGGACGCGCAAAGGACGCTTTTATCGCAGCGGTATATCGCCAAGGTCTTCGCGGTTTCCGCCTCGGGATTGACTTCGGTGAGCGATACCGTCTCCTTCGCTTATACCAACAAAGTGCAGACCCTGTCCCTGGCGGCGAGGGGCCCCAATGGCGCGGGCGACACGATATACCTGGAAAACGTGCGCGTCACGGTTACCCCGGTCACCGGCAGCGGACAACCCTTTCCGCTCTATACCGCCGGCGCCAAGCGTCTCGAAAAGCAACTCGCCATGGGAACCTATGTCCTGGATTTCACCAAGGAGGGCTACTTATCCGATCGCCGCGAAGTGGTGCTGAACGGCAAAACGACCTTGCAGGTCAATGGGTTTCTGCCTTTGGCTTCCTGCCTCTTGCAAGGCCGCACGGTCGGGGACGACGGCCAGTCCCTGGACAATGTTCTCATCCGGCTGGCCGCGGAAAGCAATTCCCCCTACGAGGCGCGCAGCGACGCCGGAGGCCGGTGGGCCATGGGCCTGAAACCCGGACGTTACCGCCTTTCCATGAGCCGGGACGACTATGCGCCGCGCGCCGATACCCTCATCGACATCGAGGCGGGACAAACCCTCAATCTCGGCAATTTATCGCTTAAAAAAGCCACCGGCATCCTGTCCGGAACCGTGACCAGCGAGGCGGGCGCCTTGCCGGGGGCGCAAATCACGGTGACCGACGGTTCGGGCGCCGCGGTGCGCGGGCTGCTCGCCGACGGCCTCGGCAGGTTTCAAGCCTTGCTGTCGCCGGGCACCTATCGCGTGGCCGCCGATTTCGCCGGCATGACCGGCGCCGCGCAAACCATCAATCTGAACCAAAGCGCCGATTTGCAATTGCGGCTCGAATCCGGGGCGAGCATCATCCGCGGGCGCGTCCGGCTGCTTGTCGCCGGCAGCGTCGATCCTCCCGCCCCGGTGAAGGGAGCTTTGATCAGCCTTTCCCAGGAAGGCGGCAAGACGGTACAGAAAACCGTAACCGACGTGAACGGCGAATTCTCGCTCTCGACGGCCGAGGCCGGCGATTTCACCCTCATCGCCGCGATGGCGGAAGACGGCCCCGCCGACACGGCGACCTTTACCCTGAACGGCGATCGCAAGACCTTGCAAAAGGACTTGCTCTTGAAGTCCTTGCTGAATATCCAGGGCAATATCAAACTAAACCCCGACACGGCCCTGGACGCATCCTCTCTCACCGTCGTCCTGCTCGACGACCGATCCGATAAGCTCGTGCGCAGCGGCAGGGTTTTCCGCGATTCGACTGGATTGCATTTCCTGCTCGAAAGCGTTCCCGACGGCGATTTCCGTTTGACGGCCTCGGGAGGGAATTACGCCACCGAGGACGAGCCCTTGCTCACCGTTTCGGACGGGGCGGCGCCTTCCAAAACCATTACCCTCAATCTGGCCAGGGCCAATGGTTCCATCGTCTTCCAGTTGGCGGGAGGCGACAGCGCCATCGCCGGCAGCGTGCGCATCCTTTCGCCGATCACTAAAACCCTGACATCCGGCGATACCCTGAAACCGGCGGGGTTCGGGACCTATGTCCTCGCCGCCAATCCCAAGGACTCGGCGAGGATACCCCTCGTCCGGGAAGTCATGATCATCGCCAAGGTGACGGGAAAGCCTTCCCTCGTGACCTTACGCTGTCCCTTCGCCCATCGTTTGAAACCGTCCAAGCAAAGCGACGGGCGCTATCTCTTCCAGCTGCAAGAGGATTTCGGCCTCGATTCGGGTTATTTATCCGTCGCATCGCAAAACGGCTTTTTGCAGAAAATCTCCCTACGCGGCAAGGACGCCAAATTGTCCGGCGGCGTGCGTCAAATCCTGGTTCAGCCGAGCCCCGGGGCGACCCTGTTGACCTATTGGTTTACGGTTTACCAGGGAGGCCGCGCCTACAGCAACGAAGATCCGGGACGCCGCTACTCCTTTTCGCTGTTCAAGCCCGATGAGCTGGCCGAAATCCGACTCGACGTCACCGACAGCCTTTTAGCGCCCGCCGAATCGCGCGGCGGCATCACGGTATCGGCTTTGAACGCCCAAGGGCTTTCCATGGATTCCATCCTGCAATCCCGCGGATCCTTGCAATGGCGCCACCTGGGCAAACAAGCCTTTTCCCTGCACGCTCCCGCCGGCAACCGCTTGGTTTTCGACGCGGGCAAGGCGAATGCCAAGGGCGGCATAGCCTGGGACACCTTGCTCATCACCGCGGAGCTGGACAGCCAAAGCCGGGCGGTGGCGGTGGCGGTGCGCATCGTGCAGGCGAAAATCCATACCATCCGGGTGACGACCTCGCTGGGAGACAATCCCCAAATGGACGCGCCCAAGCCTTTCGCCCTGCGCCTTTTGGCTTTCGACACCAGTTATTCGCCACCCTTGCCGTTATTGCCCAATCCCAGTTTCACCATCGACCCGCCCGAGGCGGGAAAAATGCGCGGCGTCCTGTTCTTCCCCGACAGCGATTTCATCGGGCCCTTGCGCGTGCTCGGCCACCATCAATTCGCCGACGGCCGCCTCCTCGAAGCCCAGCTTTTCCCCAATGAGGACGCCCTGTCGGCCGGCATGAATATCGGGCAAACCCTAAAGCCGGGCGCGCCCAAGCGCACCTTGAGGCATGGCCACCAATTGGTTTTATCCCTTCCCGATTCCCTCATCGGCGGCGACGAAGCGACGGTGATCCGCGCCTACCAGCGCTATTTGCCCAAGACCTTCACCAGTTTGAAGGACGCCGCCGTCACGGGCAAGGTCTGGGAGATGACCAACCCGACGGGAACGCCGATGCGCGGTACCATCACCTTGGGCCTGGTGGCCGATTACTCCCAGAAGAACCGGACCAATACCCTGCGGCGTTTCGACGCCATCGGGTTGAACTGGATGCCGGTCGATACCTTAGCCACCGAATTCGACGGGCGCTTGCGGCCGGTGGCGCGCGCCAAATTAGGCGGCCTCGACGGCAATTACTGGGCCGTTTTCACCGCATCGGAAGGCACTTCCGCCGCCGAATTCAGCATCATGCCCAATCCCTTCAGCCCCAGGGTCACCGCCTTGCGCGACGGCAACTCCCGGCCGGGCACGCGCATCCGTTTCCGTCCCGACGGCGACGAGAGCCCGGAAATCACCATTACCCTGTCGGTCTTTACCTTGGAAGGCGAAAGGGTAAGGCTATTGGCCGATCACCAGACCCATCCCAAGTCGACGGTGGAGTATTACTGGGACGGGCGCACCGACGACGGACGCATGGCGCGCAATGGCCGCTACCTGCTCTCGCTCACCCTGACGCCGACCGGCGGCGGGCGCACCCGGCATTATCTCAAGCCCGTGGTGGTCTTCCAATGAAGGCGGCCTGGCTTTTGGCGCCGGGCATCTCCCTGGCCGCCGCGCAAGGCCCTGCAGTGGTGCTGATGCCTACGGTGGAATGGCAAGTCGCGGGCGAGGAGGTGTGGCCGCAACAGGGCGTTTTACCTCCCGAAGCCATTCTCCGTCTTTCCCTGGAAGCCGCGCGCTACGAGGTCAAGCTCCCTCGGCGCGCGAACGCGGCCTGTTTCCAGGAGCAGTGCGCCTACCGGGCGGCCAACCGGGCCGGCGCCGGCAAAACCCTGCTTTCGGCCCTGGTCCGCGAGGACAGCCTGGTGACCCTGAAGCTGGCGCTATACGATACCGCAACCCAGGAGGTACGCTCCATACGCGTTACCTGGTCGGAGTCGCCCGAGAGCCCGCGCCTGAACCGCCTCCGCGAAGCGGCCGACGCCTTATTGGCCGGACGCGGCCCCATCGAAGGCGGTCGCTTTTCCGAAATACCCTGGCTGCGCGCCCGCCCCGAACCGGCGGGAAAACCCGTCCTCAAATGGGCCGCCCCTGTCCTCGGGGCGGCCGCCCTGGCCGCGGCGTGGCTGGAAGGCCATTTCCAGGGCGATAGGGTACCCATGCGCCCGTCCCAGCCGCTTTTGCCCGCGGCCGAAGGGCTGTCCTTTTTACCGGGCCTTTTCTCCGGCTTCGCTCCGCCCACGGCGCAGGCGGGCCGGGGCGGCGCGGGATTGGCCCTGGCCGTCGGCGCCGAGGCGGATTTGGTTTCGCCCGCGGGCATAGCCTCGACCCGCCGCCCGGAAATGATACTCCTGCGCTCCTCCCTTCCCGACGGGACGCCTGAATTCCAGGCGGCCTTCGTGGCCCCGGCCGGGCCCGGCTTCGCGCAAGGGTATTCCCTGCGTTACCGGGGCGACGGGCTGGCGGACGAAGCCGTCCTGGCCACGACCTGGGCCATGGACTTCGGCTGGTACCACCCCTATTTGATCGGCATGCAGGCCGGCGTCTCCGCGAAAATCTTCCTGGGTCAGGTGGGCCGCGAAGGCGAAGGCGAGGAAAGGAGCCGGGGGCAGAGCCGGGGAGCGGGCCTCGACATCGGCCTGAAGGCCAGGCTCATGCGGGGCATGGTCGCCGCCGCGGTTTTGGAAGACGTCGCCTCCTATCTCCGGCATAGCAATGATTTCACCGATCAGGACTACGCCGAAATCCGACCCATGCGCCTGCATCTGGGAGTGGGGTTGCGGCCCGCCGAAAACCTCTGGCTCACCGTCGACGGCCGCAAGGGCATCTACGCCGATCAGGGCGACGCGGTGCAAGTCGGCCTGGAACGATCGGTCCTGCAGGTCTTACGGTTGCGCACCGGCCTCCAGGAGGTTTTCGGCAAAGAAACCGTCCGGAAGGTGACGGCTGGATTCGGGCTGAGGAATGACGGCTTTGAACACCTTTTCGGCAGGCGCCGCCTGGCCGTGGATTATGCCTTTGAATTCGGCCTCGACGAAGCGGGCATGCTCGCCGGAGGCCATCGTTTCGGACTCATCGCCTCTTTTTAAGAGGCGGGGGAAACTACCAGCGAAAGCCGATTTTTTCCAGTTGGGCCACTTGCTCGGCGCTTAATTTCCCCATGCGGTGCTTGTGACGCTGGGTGCTGCACCAGGCGATGAGCCGCCTGTCGTCCAGCGCCGAGGCTTCCAATACCGGCCAGACCTTGGGATTCGCCTTCTTGTAAGCCTTCAGCATTTCGAAATAGCGCGACCAACTGACTTGCTTCACGCTCCACTGGAAGCCGAGCTTTTCCAATTTGCGGACGCGGTCCTTTTCCAAGGTGCCGGCCTTGTAGGCGCACCGCTGCAAATGGCACCAGAGGCCGAGCCTATTGCCTTTGGGAAACTCCTCGCGGGCCTTGGGCCAGCGCTGGGGGAACTTGGCGCGGTAACTTTTCAAGGTTTGCCAATGGGTGTCCCACGCATCCGGCAAAACCAGGGGAAAGCCGATTTTTTCCAGTTGCAGGCGCCTGTCCTTTTCCAGGGTCTTACGGGCGAAATTCTGCCTTTGCCGCCAAACCCAGAGGCCCAGCCGGTTTCCTTTGGGGAATTCCTCCCGGGCAAAGGGCCAGCGCTTGGGATTTTTCTTGCGGAAGTCCTTCAAGTACGAGAATTGGTCGTCCCAATGGGTTTCCCGCTCATCGACTTTTTCCCAGGTAAAACCGATTTTGTTGAGCAAGGCGGCGCGCGCAGGCTCGATGCTTCCTGTTTCCTTCAAGTCGCGTTGACGCAATACCCACTGGCCCAGACGGTTTCCCTTGGGAAATTCTTCCAAGGCTTTGGGCCAACGCTTCGGATATTTGGCATGGAATCGGACAAGGTGCTCGTATTGTTTCGCCCAGAGGGCATCCCAACGAGTTCCTGGCTTAGCTTGCGCGGTTTTCATCAGTGCTCGATTTCCTTCGATCTTGGAGGATATAGGCTCCAGGATTTCGCTTTCCGTCTCCCACCTGATTCAAGGCCGGCAAGCCGGGCAACCGGAATAAGGAATGTAAGTCTCGTCACTTCGACAAGTTTTCTACGAGAGGGAAACGGCATGGTAGCCTGAAGAGAGTCTCAAATAAAGCCTATGCGGGGGCGGTATGGAAAGGGAAACTCATTTGGTTTACAAAGTTTTTACCACTACGACGGTTCGCGCATCCGCCTTTCGCGCTCCTCCTTCTCCCCCGGCCGACCCTCCATTTCCCCCGCGAGCGTAACGCCAGTGAAACCTCGTTACGGCCTTGCGGACCTATTTTAACCCCACCGGACCGTCCCTATTTTGATAACCTCTTTCCCCATGCCTAAGACAAATCCCTCCCCAACTCTCCGCCTGGGTATCCTCCGCCATAGTTTAGCGGCCAAACGTGATATTAAGGAGTACCCGGATGACGATGCGCGCCCTTTGATTCCCAAAGGACGGAAATTGGCAAAAAAAGTGGCTAAGAGTTTCTCCCAGTTCGGCTTCAAACCCAACCGCATCCTCACCTCGCCGCTACCCCGCGCCGCCGAAACCGCCGCCATCATCGCCAAAGGAATCGATTTGCAAACCCCGAAAATCCTCTCCATGCCCGTCTTGCGCTACGATACCGATCCTCATCTCGCCTTGCGTTACCTGGCGTCGCTCAAACTCCGGGGGGAGGTCTTGATAGTCGGCCATGAACCGTGGTTGGGTGAATTTCTCTCCCTGCTGGTCTTCGGGAAGGTCGGCCCCGGGCTGCCTTTCCGCAAATGCGGCTTCGCCCTCTCCGCCTGCGACGTGCTGGCGGCCGGGCGCGGACAATTAATCGCCTTTTTACCGCCATGCTGATACGCATCATCGACATCGGCAGCAATTCGGTCAAAGCCTCCCTTTACCAAGTCGAGGAAGGCAGCCACAAGCAAGTGGACAAGGACAAGCTGGATTATTCCCTGGGGGACGCCGTTTTCGCGGACGGCTCCATTCCCGACTCCGGCATGGATAAGGTCGCCGCCTTTTTGAACCGCCTGCCGCAATCCCATGACGGCGAAAAGGCGCATTTCACTTTCGCCGTGGCCACGTCTGCGGTACGCTCCGCCTTGAACCGCGACATCTTCGTGCAGAAAATCCTGCAAAAGACCCATATCGAAGTGCGCATCCTGACCGGCGCGGAGGAGAGCTACTTGATCCACATGGGCATCCTGAGCCGCTCGGGAGCCGGCCCCGACGACATCGTAAAGACCATCGACATCGGCGGGGGCAGCGCCGAGGTGAGCTGGACCCTGGGATCGAAATACCTTTTCGGCCGCAGTTATGAATTGGGGGCCATACGCCTTACGCGCAAATTCCTGGACGGGGCGGCATTCTCCCTGGAGACCTTCGAGAAAATCCGCCAGCACGCCTATGACGAATTGCGGCGCCATTCCACCGAGAACGTCGCGACCGCCGATCGCGCCATCGGCAGTTCGGGCAATGTGCGGGCCGTCGCCAAAATGATCGAGGAAATGCGCGGCAACTCGGTGGCCAAATTATTGCCGACCATTACGCCGGGATCGCTGGAAGACCTGGTTGAAATCGCCTTGTCCCGCAGCCCCCAGCAATTGGCGGCCCTGTTTCATCTCGATCCCGGCCGGGCGCGCATCGTCATGCCGGCCGTCATCGTGCTGGCGGCGACCATGAGCCATTTCTCGATACGCCGGCTCGAAGTGACCGACGTCGGGCTCCGCGAGGGCGTGGCCCATTACTGGTGCCGCCATGGACACTTGAATTTGCCCGTCAACCAGGAAGAGGCGCTATGAACGGCGAAAGCGAAAAACCCGCCGGTGAGGAAAACGCCTTGCCGGCCGCGGAAGAGCCCTCGGAACCACGGCAGACACCGACCGAACCGGCGATGGCCCTGGACGCCTATGCCGGCAACCGGATATTCATCGACCGGGAATTGTCCTGGCTGGCCTTCAACCGTAGGGTTTTGGAAGAGGCCCAGGACCCCGCCATCCCTTTATTGGAGAGGCTCAAGTTCCTGGGCATCGTGGGCAGCAACCTGGATGAGTTCTTCGAGGTGCGCGTGGCGGCCCTGCTGCAAAAGGTCGAAGCCGGTCTCGATGTGGACGGGATCGCCCAAATCGACGCCAAGGAAAAATTGGCCCTTGTGCTGGAAGCCAGCCAGACCATGGTCCACGATCAATACCTGTGCTGGCGGAACCTGCGCAATGCGCTGAAGCAGGAAGGGGTTTTCGTCAAGAAAATACGCGACCTCGACCCCTCGGAAGCCGCCTTCGTCAGCGATTATTTCCACCGGGAAGTCTATCACCTGCTCACCCCCATCAAGGTCGATCCTTCGCATCCGTTTCCCTGGGTGGTGAACAAGGCGCTGTGCGTGGCCTTCCTGATGAAGGACGGCGGACGCGGACGCGAGGGCCTGGGCGTGGTTTCGGTGCCCCGCAGCCTCCCCCGCGTCGTCGCTTTGCCCCAGGGCGGCTCGACCTATGGATTCGTTTTCATCTCGGACATCGTGCGCCACTTCGCCGAGGAATTGTTCAAAGGCTATCCCATCCGCGAAGGCTCGTCTTTCCGGGTCACCCGCAATTCCAATCTCTACATGGAGGAAGACGACGGCGATGAAGCCGAAAACCTGCTGGAATCGGTGGAGGAGAGCCTGCGCAACCGCCGCAAGGGCGACGTGGTCCGCCTGGAAATCGACGAGGACGCCTCGCCGCGCCTCACCCAGTTGCTGATGAGCAATTTCGATATCGACGCCACCTTGGTCTTCCGCGTGGGCAAGCCGGTGAACCTGAACCGCATCTATGCCCTGTACGGCCTCATTCCCCTGCCGCACATGAAGTACGCGAATTTCATTCCCGCCCAGCCGCAAGGGCTCGATGAGCCCGAGGATATTTTCGAAAGGCTTCGCTCCCGCGACGTCTTGCTGCACCATCCTTTCGAGAGCTTCGATCCCGTGGTGCGCTTCATCGAAACCGTCGCCCGCGATCCGCAAGTGCTCGCCATCAAGACCACCCTTTACCGCACCAGCGCCAACAGCCCCATCATGTTCGCCCTGATGGAGGCCGCCCAGCGCGGCAAGGAAGTCGTGGTCGTGGTCGAACTCAAGGCCCGCTTCGACGAGCAAAGCAATATCCACTGGGCCAGGCGCCTGGAAGAACGCGGGGGCACCGTGGTTTACGGCTTGGTGGGCCTCAAAACCCATTGCAAGCTCGCCTTGGTGATCCGCAAGGAAGAAAGCGGCATCCGTCGCTATGCCCATATCGGCACCGGCAATTACAATCCCGACACCGCGCGGCTCTATACCGACCTCTCCCTGATGACCGGCGAGCCCTCCCTCACCGAGGGGGTTTCCGAAGTCTTCAATTTCCTCACCGCCAATGCCCGCGACATCGGTTTCCGGGGGCTATGGGTCAGCCCGCGCACCTTCCTCACCGGAACCTTGGAGGCCATCCAACGCGAGCGCGCCAATGCCCGCAACGGCCTGCCCAGCGGCATCGTGGCCAAGTTCAACGCCCTGCTCGACAAGGAAGTCATCGAAGCGCTATACCAGGCCTCGCAGGACGGCGTGGAGATCAGGCTGATAGTCCGCGGCATTTGCTCCCTGCGCCCGGGAGCTCCCGGGCTGTCGGAAAATATCCGCGTCAAAAGCGTGGTGGGCCGTTACCTGGAGCACAGTCGCATCTACTGCTTCCGCAACGGCGGCGACCCCCAGGTCATGATAGGCTCGGGAGACTGGATGGTGCGCAACCTGCGCGAAAGGGTGGAGGTCATGGTGCCGGTCAACGATCCCCGGCTGCGCCGCCGCATCCTGCATATCCTGTCGGTTTATTGGCATGAAGAAGGCGACACGCGCTGGATGGGACATGACGGCCGGTATCAAAGGGCGAGCAAGCCGGGCTCCCGCCATCGAATCAGGGCGCAGGAATGGTTCATGCGGCAAGCCGCCGGTGCCGACAATTTGCCGACCTTTCCGCCGCTCTGGGAAGATGCGGGGATACCCGAGGCGCCGAATACCGCTCCCGGCGGCTGAATCAGGCGCCGCGCTGGCGCGTGCGCTTGCGCATGGATTCCACGGCATACCACACGGCGTGCACGGCGGGATAGCTCAACAAGGCCAACGCCGTCGCCGAAACGATGGCGCCCGTCATGAAGGGCCGCCCGTATTGCATCCAATGGCTTTGGATGAGCACGGGATCGATGGGATTGACGATCACCCACGGGCTCAATAGGAAACGCCCCAGCTTGAGTTGCGCCCACATGATGGGCGGGGCCGTCAGGGGATTGCTGATGAAGGTGGCCAGAGCGGCCGTGGTCACGTTCACCCGCCAGGCATAGCAGATGAAGATCGACAGCAGGATTTGCAGGCCGAAAAAGGGAAGCAAACCGATGAAGGTCCCGACCATGAGCCCACGGGCGACCGTTTCTTCCGTCGGCTTCCACAGCAAGGGATCGAAAAGCCGGTTTCCCAGCACGCGGTGCAGCCAGGTATTCAACATGCGCTTGCGCCGGGGCAGGTTCCTGACCAAATGGCGCTTGAAAGGCCGCCACCAGGGCCGCCGAAGTACGCGTTTACGCAGCGGGGTGTCCATCACCGCTCCCACCGGAATTTTGCCCCGGCTTTTGTTGCGATTTTTTCGTGGCGCGGATATTCAATACCTCGACGCCGAGCGAAAAGGCCATCGCGAAATAGATATAACCCTTGGGGATATGCAAATCCAGGCCCTCCGCCAATAGGGCGACTCCGACCAGGATTAAAAAGCTCAAGGCCAGCATCTTGACGGTGGGATTGTGGTTGACGAAATCGCTGATGGCGGTGGAAGCGAGCAGCATCACCAAAATGGCGATGATGACGGCGGCGACCATGATTCCCAGGGTATCCACCATGCCGACGGCGGTGATCACCGAATCCAAGGAGAAAATGATATCGAGAAACATGATTTGCACGATGACGCCGGCGAAAGAAACCGCCTTCTTTTTTCCCCCCACCCCTTCGGGATTCTCGTCGTGGCCTTCGACGCGGGCGTGGATTTCCTTGGTGCTTTTCCAGAGCAAAAACATTCCCCCGACCAATAGCACCAGGTCGCGGCCGGATATTTCCTTGCCCAGCGCGGTGAATAAGGGCGAGGTCAATTTCACGATATAGGCCAAGGAGGCCAGGAGTAACAGGCGGGTTAGCAGGGCGGCCACCAAGCCGAGCTTGCGGGCCTTGGCCTGCTGGGCATGCGGCAGGCGACCGGCTAAAATCGAGATAAAGACGATATTGTCTATGCCCAGGACGATTTCCAAGGCGGTCAGGGTCAGTAGGCTAATCCAGGTTTGGGGGTCGGTGAGCATGCGAACTTTTTAAAGGGGGGCGGCGTTTCAACCGGGTTAATGATTAAGCCTCTAGCTTACACTCTCAAACGCGCTTCCGACCAGTTGGATTTTGTCCGGGAGACCCCAAAATAGTACTTTCCAGCCCACTAGGAGCAATCAGCCATGTTTAAAAGAATAGGCCTTTTTTTAGTGACCAATTTATTGGTCATCGTCACCCTCAGCATCGTCTTGAGGTTGCTGGGGGCCGACCGGTGGGTCACCCAATACGGCTTGGACTATCCCAAGCTCTTTATCTTCTGCCTGGTCTGGGGCATGGGCGGCTCCTTCATTTCCCTCTTCATTTCCAAGTTCATGGCCAAAATGAGCATGGGGGTGAAAGTCGTCGATCCCCAAAACCCCGGCCCCTTCGGCGACCTGGTCGAAACGGTGCATGACTTGGCCCGCAAGGCCGGCCTGCCCGCCATGCCCGAAGTCGGCGTCTATGAAAGCGCCGACGTCAACGCTTTCGCCACCGGGCCCAGCCGGGGCAATGCCCTCGTGGCCGTGTCCACCGGTTTGCTGAGGCAAATGGACCGCAACCAAATCGAAGGCGTTCTCGGCCATGAAATCGCCCATGTCGCCAACGGGGACATGGTCACCATGACCTTGATCCAGGGCGTCATCAATGCCTTCGTCATGTTCTTCGCGCGCATAGCCGCCTGGGGCGTGGCCTCGGCCATGCGCGGCCGTCGGGACGAGGATAGCTCCTCGGCGCCCAGCTTTTGGCTCACCTTCATCCTGACGACGGTATTCGAAATCGCTTTCGGACTTTTAGGCATGGTGGTGGTTTCCTGGTTTTCCCGCCAAAGGGAATTCCGCGCCGACGCCGGATCGGTGCAATACGCCGGGCGGGAAAGGATGATATCGGCGTTGCAGGCCTTGCAAAGAGTCTATGACCGGCCGGTGCCCGCCGAGGAAAACCGCAAGCTGGCCGCTTTTAAAATCTCCAGCCACCGCGGCGGCTTGATGGCCTTGCTTTCCACCCATCCGCCCTTGGAAGAAAGAATAGCCCGCCTGCAACGCGCTTAAGCTTTCACCCTGCCGGTCCCGTCGTCTTTTTAGTAATGTGGAGCGATGGCTTCGCGCAAACAAAAACCCACGCCGGGCAAGGCTTTGCCCTTGCCCCCCATCCGTTTGATATGGCTGCCCTTCCAGCGCTTCGCCGCGCTCGAATCGGCCGCCGGACTCTTACTGCTGATTTGCACCATCATCGCCTTGATATGGGCGAACTCGCCGCTCGGCGCTTCCTACGAGGCCATTAAGACTTTTCCGATTTCCCTGCACTTGGGATCCTTCGCCGCCGAAGGCGACGCCTTGCTTTTCGTCAACGATGTCTTGATGTCGATCTTTTTCCTGATGGCCGGCCTCGAGATCAAGCGGGAAATGCTGGCCGGCGAATTGGCCTCCTTGCGGAAAAGCTTATTGCCGATCAGCGGCGCCATCGGCGGCATGATAGTGCCCGCCTTGATTTACATGGTCATGACCCACGGTAAAATCGGATCGGAAGGCTGGGGCGTGCCCATGGCCACCGACATCGCTTTCGCCTTGGGCGCCATGATGGCCCTGGGAAAACGCGTCCCGACCGCGCTCAAGGTTTTCCTGGTCGCCTTGGCGATTATCGACGACATCGGCGCCATTCTCGTCATCGCCATTTTTTATTCCGGGGAAATCCATTGGCTTGGCCTTGGCCTGGCGGCCGTCGTCATGCTCGTCGCCGGCATCATGAACAAGGAAGGGATTCATCACCCCATTCCTTACCTGGTCTGTGGAATCATCTTGTGGTTCGCCTTGCATCATGGCGGGGTGCATGCCACCTTGGCGGGCGTGCTGTTGGCCATCACCATCCCCCACCGCCCCAAGGTCGCTCTCGCCGATTTTTCGAAACGCGCCCAGGCCAATATCGACGCCTTCGTGAATTGCCCGCCCGACGCCGAACCGGCCTTGCTCGATGAAGAAAGGGTGAGAGCCATTCGTAATCTCGAGAATGACAGCAAAATGGCGGAGCCGCTCCTGCAGCAATTGGAAGGCCGCCTCCATCCTTTCGTGAGCTTTATCGTGATCCCGCTATTCGCCTTGGTCAATGCCGGGGTCGCCGTCTCTTCCCATGACCTTCATACCCTCTTTGATCCCGTGAGCTTGGGTATCATCCTGGGGCTTTGCGTCGGCAAGCCCATAGGCATTACCGCGGCGGCTTGGTTGGCGGTGCGTTTTCGATTCGGGCAATTGCCGGATGGCGTCACTTGGGCGCAAATGCTCGGGGCGGGCATTTTGGGCGGCATCGGTTTTACCATGTCCCTTTTTGTCGCTCATTTGGGTTTGGAAAAGGCCGGGCTTCTCAATGAGGCCAAACTCGCCATTCTCGTCGCGTCCACTCTAGCGACCCTGGTCGGGGTAACCCTTCTCGTCGCCATCAACAAGCGAAGGGTTTGACATCGGCGCTTTAGGAGAGGTACCCTTAACCGGTCAGGCGGCAGGGATAGCCCTATCCTGCATTCTTACGCATGCTTAAAAGCAAACTCTTCACCTACCAGTATGTTCCCGCCCGGATAAAACATGCCAAGGAGTCGGTGGTCATCGTGCTTCACGGCTTGGGCGACAGCCTCGCCGGCTATGGCTGGTTCCCCGGCGAATTGGGGATAGACGACCTTTCCTTCCTGCTTGTCAACGCCCCGGATCCTTATTACGGCGGCTATAGCTGGTACGATTTCCTGGAAGATCCCAAACCGGGCATCCTGAGAAGCCGAAGCTTGCTATCCGGACTCATCGAGGAATTGGTGCAACAAGGCATTGCCTGCGAAAACATTTATCTCTTCGGCTTCAGCCAGGGCTGCCTGATGGCGCTGGACGTCGGGCTCCGCATTCCCCATGCCTTGGGAGGCATTTGCGGCGTGAGCGGCTACTTGGGATTCGAAAACGAATACCCCGAGCATTTTTCCATCTTCGCGCGCGAACAGGAAATCCTATTGACGCATGGAACCCAGGATCCCATGGTCCCCTACGCGAAGTCGAAAGCCCAATACCAGAACCTCAAGGAATTGGGGGCGCGTATCACCTTCATGACCTATGCCAAGGACCATACCATCCTGCCGCAGGAATTGACCGACATCGCCGGATGGTTCCGGCTCAGGCTTTCGCGCGCCGTCGTATCCGATTAGAATCGCCGCCTAGAGGTTCTCGCGGCAGAATTTTTCCAATTCCGCGAAGGTTTCCAGATTGCCGTAAGCCGGGAATTCGTCCCGGATGCCCGCGGGCGCCCGAAAGAAGGTGGCGGTGTGCGCCGCTTGCAGCATGTGGATGTCGTTATAGGAATCCCCGGCCGCGGCGACCCTGAAATTCAAGCCCCGTAAGGCCTCCACAGCGTGACGCTTGGCATTTTCCTGCCTCAGGCGATAGACCAAGGTCCCGGTCTTTTCGTCCTGCCGGATGCTATGGCAAAGCAAGGTCGGCCTTCCCAAAAGGCGCATGAAATGGGCGGCGAATTCGTAGAAAGTATCCGAAAGGATGACGACTTGGTATTCTCCGCGCGCCCAGTCGAGGAAATCCCGCGCCCCTTCGGCCAATTCGAGTTCGCTTATCCAGGCCTGGATTTTGGCGAGGTTGATCCCGTGCTTGGCGCAAATGGCCACCCGCTTATCCATCAATTCCCGGTAGTCCTTGACGTCGCGGGTCGTCAGATTCAATTCCCCGACTCCGGAGCGATCGCGGACATGGTGCCAAATCTCCGGCGTCAAAACGCCTTCCATGTCCAGGCAGAGGAATTTCACGGCTAGAATTCCTGCGGGCCCTGCATGCCCGGTCCGCCAAGCGGACCGATGGAGCCAAAACTCCTTTCGAAGCGCGCGATGTTTTCCTGCAGGGTTCCCACCAGGGATTTCGCGTTTTGGGGGGTCATGACGATGCGGGCGTGAACCTTGCCCTTGGGAGGACCGGGCAAAAGCCGGGCGAAATCAATCACGAATTCCGACGATGAGTGGCTGACCAGGACCAGATTCGAGTAAATCCCCTCGGCCGCCGCCTCGGTCAATTCGATATTGATGGAGGGGCCGTTGGGCTCTTCCATATTGGGGTTGGGCGAAACCATCGGGAATCCTAAGCTACCGGACCGCAAAAACGCCTTCCGTACCGGGGGAAATATAGCCGAATTCGACTTTTAGTAATTTTCCGCCATGCCTACCGAGACGCTTTCTTTTCTGCAATTATTGAATAACCAGGGCTTGGAGGTGGGCGACCGCGTCACCATCTCCTTGGAATTCGCCGATACCGAAGGCTATCTCCATCCCACCGAACTGGTCAATACTCCCGGTTGGCTGCCGGAAGAGGTGGCTTTGCCGCTTTTCCAAGGTTATCTGGAAAGATTCAAGAAATCAGGCGCCCCTTCTTTCAAATCTTCCTCGCAGGACGACGGATATAAATTCGCCTTTGAAGTCAAAGAGCAGCTGGCCACCCTGATCATCACCAAGGAAGAGGAATTGCCCCAGCGTCCCGCTTCGCGCGGCGAAACGAGGCCCCGCTATACCGAAGACACCAAGGAAGAGGTGCTGAAGCTGATCGAGGCGGGCAGGACCGCCAAGGAAGTGGCGGAGCAATACGAGATCTCGGTGGCTACCATCAATCTCTGGAAAAAAGCCGCCGGCCTCACCCACGGCAAACGCGGCCGCAAGCCCAGCGCGCAACCAGCCGGTTCGGAGAAGAGTTACCGCGCGTCCGGCGCTCTTCCCGAAGGCGCCATCACCTTGAACGGCGTGGTCTATATACCCGCCAAGTCGGCCCAGACCCAGGACAAGGGCAAGGCCGAAATCATCCGGGCCTTGGACAAGCTCGACGCCGAGCTGGCCGCCATGCGGGCCATGCTCCGCGAGACGGATTAAGGATACACGGCGGTTACCCGCCCGTCTCCGATGACGACCGCGCTGAGGTGACGGCCATAGGCCTCGCCGATGCCGGTATCCACGCACCATAATTTTTCTTCGTAAAGCGGCAGGATTTCGCCGGTGCGCAAGGGGGCTATGCTTCCGGTCGGCGTATGTCCGACCACCATGCGCCGGCAACCGTGATAATCCAGGACCGATTGGATTTCAGGCCGCGAAAAATCCGAGCGCGACAAGGTGAATTCGCGGTTCCATTGCGGTCCGTCCTTCACCAGATGGACGGATTCTTGCCGGCCTTTCGCCATGGCCGAGATTTCCTTGCGTATGCTGCGGTTCAATTCTTCCAGGTCGGTCAGCCCATGCCGGCGGTTGAGTCCGCCGTGGACGAAAAGCGAGTCGCCCAGGATGAGCGCGGAAGGTTGCTCGATCAGCCACATCCCCAAAGGTCCGGAAGGATCGAGATAGCGTTGGAAGGTTTCGCACCCCAGCATCGCCAGGCGCCGGTGGTATTTTTCCCGCGGCACGGGGTCTTCCGAAATCCGCAAGACCTCCTGGATTTCGCTCTCCCGATCGGGTAATGCTCCGAAGGCCACCGGGGCCCAGTCCGCCACGTCCTGGAATTCGGCCGGCGTATTGTAAACCAAGGTTCCGCTCAAGGTGAGGACTTCGTGATTGCCGAGCAAGACGTGAACGTCGCCGCCTTGCTCGCGGGCTTCGGTTTCCAACCGATGGAGCAAGGCGAAGATCTTACCGGGTTCTCCCCCGCGGCCCAGCACGTCCCCCAATTGAACCAGATGGGTTGAGCCGCCGCGCCAATGCCCCTGGGCGTCGATCACATCCAAGTAAGCGAGTATGTCCAAAAGCCCGTGGTAATTGCCGTGCAAATCGCCGATGGCGATGACCCTCTCCACCTCTCGTCGCACGCACGCGGGCATAGTCGGACTCCTCGGACAATGGTAAGGGGCGGCGAGGTTCCTTGCCCACGGCCCCGCGGTAAGAAAGCCCTCAAACATCGCCATATTCCCCTGATATTCCCTACTGATGCCGCCGCAAAGAGAGTTTTGCCGCCGGTTCGGAATCCTCCCCGAGGCTCGGGGTTATATTTGCCTCTCAACGCGGGGGCCGGATGGCTGAAGACATTGGCGAAGAATGCGGTATCATGGCGGTATTTGGAGGCCCCGAGGTCACCCGCCGCGTGGTGATGGGTCTCTACTCCCTGCAGCATCGCGGCCAGGAAAGCGTCGGCGTCGCGACCGCCAATGGCGAGGACATCCATGTCATCAAACGCATGGGCCTGGTCACCGAACTCAATAAGGACGAGAAGGAAATCGCCTCGATGACGGGGCTGGCTTCCATCGGCCACGTGCGCTATTCCACCACGGGGCATTCGACCCTGAACAATGCGCAGCCCATGCTGGTTTCCACCAAGCGCGGCCAATTGTCGGTGGCGCACAACGGCAATATCACCAACGCCGCGGAAATACGCAAGGAGATGGAAGAAGCCGGCCACATCTTCCAGACCACTTCGGATTCCGAAGTCCTTTTGCATCAGGTCGCCCGCTCCCAACAACCCCAGCTCATCGACGCCCTGAGCGATTGCCTCAAGGAATTGTCCGGCGCGTTCTGCATGGTATTCCTGACCCGCAACGAAGTGTATGTCGCGCGCGATCCTTTCGGTTTCCGTCCCCTCTGCCTAGGCCGCCTCGACCGGGCCTGGGTCATCGCCAGCGAGACCTGCGCCCTGGACTTGCTCGGGGCCAGCTATGTCCGCGACATCAAGCCCGGCGAACTGTGCCGAATCGACGAGGACGGTTTGGAAAGCCGCTTCTTCGCCGAAAGGCCGCGCCGCGCCCATTGCATTTTCGAATTCATCTATTTCTCCCGCCCCGACAGCCGCATCTTCGAGGAAAGCTGCGACAAGGTGCGCCGCAAAATCGGCAAGATGCTGGCCAAGGAACATCCCGTCGAAGCGGACGTGGTGGTATCGGTGCCCGACAGCAGCAATACCGCGGCCCTGGGTTATGCCACCGAATCCGGCATTCCCTTCGACATCGGCCTTTTGCGGAATCATTATGTGGGCCGCACCTTCATCGATCCCTCCCAAAACGTCCGCGAGCAAAAAGTCAAATTGAAGTTCAACACCATCGGCGGCGTCCTGCGGGGCAAGCGCGTGGTCCTGGTCGACGACAGCATCGTGCGCGGAACCACCTTGAAAATCCTCTGCAAGATGATACGCGAAGCGGGCGCCAGCGAAGTCCACATCCGCATTTCCTCGCCTCCCGTCATCTCGCCCTGTTTCTACGGCATGGATTTCCCGAGCAAAACCGAACTCATCGCCGGCAACCTCACCATCGAGGAGACCCGGAAATTGCTGGGAGCGGACAGCCTGCAATACCTCAGCATCGAGGGGATGAAAACCGTTCCCCCCGGCGGCGGCGAGAATTATTGCTCGGCCTGTTTCGACGCCGATTATCCCGATCCCATTCCCGAAAACAACGCGAAATTCCGCTGCGGCTGAGGGCGCGCCGCGAGCCCCTTGCGCTGGAGCGCGGCAAAGGATTTGAAATTCATTTCATGGACTTCGGCGAAGTAACTCTCTCACCCACCCATCTCCCCGCCGCATCCCGCAAGTCCTGGACACCGCCACGGTAGGTTCGCCGCATCATGGCCGAATGGGCCGCCGTCCGGCCCTTAGATTTCGCAACTGCGATGGAAACCGTACCAGTGGCATCGAGATAACCGCTGGTTTTCAGCCAGTTGTAGCCGATTTCCCCCCAATTCTCGCAGTTATAACCGAAACCATGCCCGCCGCAACCGTCGGCGATTTTATGGAATTTGGCCGGAACCTTTTTCGCCACGCAGGCATCGTAAAATACCTGGCTGTTTTTCACGGGGACGACATTGTCGACGGTGCCATGCACCAGAAAGGTGGGCGGGGTGTCGACCGTCACCTGTTTTTCATTGGAAAGGCTGTCCACCAAGGCGGCTGAAGGATTATTTCCCAGCAAGGCCGAGCGCGATCCGCCGTGGGTGAAGGAGGCATCCATGGTGATGACCGGATAAACAAAGACACTGAAGTCGGGACGCGTCTTGAATTTTTCGATGGGATCGCTGGCATTGGCGTCACCTTGGTCATAATGGGTAGACAGGTAGGAGGTGAGGTGCCCTCCCGCCGAACATCCGAGTATGCCGACGCGATTGGTGTCGACCCCCAATTCTTGGGCCTTGCTCCTGAGCATGCGCATGGCCCGCCTCACGTCATGCATAGGCACGGGGTATTTGTATGGGGCCACCCGGTATTTCAAAACCGCTACCACGAAACCCTTAGGTATCCAAAAGGTTCGGGCGGCATCGGCTTCTGACATCACTACCGTGCCATATCCACCACCCGGCACCATGAGAAAGGCGGCTCCGTTGGCCGCGCTCTCGCTGGGCTTATAAACCGTTAAGGTGGGAATGTCGGCCGCCGCGGTTCCCGTGGCGCCGGGGGCTTGGCCTTCCCAGAGGCGATAACTGGTTTGAGCCGGCGTTTGTCGTACCCAGGCCGCGAAAAACGTGAAACCAAGGATGGCGGCCATGGATCGAAATGGGGTTCCCATGACTCCTAAACTAGGAGATCCCCGGCATTGCGCCGGGGATTTTTTCAAGTCGAGAGGGCGATCGCGTAAAATCATGCCGAACGGCTGCGGCTGCCTTGAAGGGCCCTCAGCCGTGGACCCACGGCTTCATTTCAATACCGATAGGCAAAGGTGAGCATGGCGCGGTGCTCGCGGTTTTCCAGGTAGAGACCGTCGGCTTCCAATTCCCAGAAGGCGAAGGAATAGGCAGCGTCGAGGGATAGCGCGCCGCCGAATAGAAATCCCACGCCGGCGCTGAATCGATGCAAATCATAAGCCGCGTTGAAGTCTCGCTCGGGGAGGGTATTGTAGGTGTAACCCCCGCGCAAGACGGCATGGACCGGAGCCAGGTACTTCTCGCCGCCCAGGGACAAAATATGTTCGTTGCGGTAGCCGCCCTTTTCCAGGGATTCCACGCCTTCGCGGGCGAAGCGGTAATCGCTCCAGTTATTCATTTTATAGTCCGCGGCTAACAACCAGGTATTGCCTTGATAGGCCGTACCCAGTTTCACTTGAAAGGGGTGGTTCACATGCCAATCGGTCGCCCTATTGCCTTCGTCTTTCACTTCATAGACTTCTTTCAGGCTAGGGAAGGTCTCCCAGGCCACCAGGGAAGCGCCCAGGCGGAGGCGAGGCGTCACCTTGACCATGAGGGCGGGCTCCAAATGGAAACCGTGATAGTTGCGCAGGTAAGCCTCTTCTCCCCCGTCATCGATGTGGATTTCCTCGTTCCCGCCCACATAGCCCAGCGCCAAGCCCAGGGAGATGTCCGGGGCGATGTCGACGGCGAAGCCGGCGCGGTAATGGGTGAGGGTGCCTTCGGCCTCATAGGCATAGGGTCCGCGGCTGGCGGATAATTCGTCCTGGTAGCCGATGAGATCGGAGAAGGTGCGCGGGCGGTAAAAACCGATGGCGAAGCTGAGGCCGCCCCTTTCGGTCGGGATGGGCAGGAGATAGCCCAGGCTCTGCACGCGCATCAATTGCTGATCCAAATGGCTCGCGGGAAACCCATCCGAGCGACCCGTGCTCTGCAGGGTACTTTGCTCCAAGGTGAAGAGCACTTCATGGCGTTTGATGGCCGAGAGGCCGGCGGGATTATAAAACAGGGCGGTGACGTCCGAGGCGACGGCGGTATAACTTCCCCCCAGGGCCATGGGGCGCGCGGCGATGTCTTGCGCCCGCCCGAGGCTGAAAGGGCTGTCCGCTAGGGCGAAAACCGCCGCTAGTCCCAGGATGGAAAAAGCCTTGCCAAGCCAGGGACCCAGCTGAAAGGACTTATCACGCTGCGAGGTATTCATCGCCGTCGCCCCTTACGCGGCCTCTCGGGATAATTCTCGTTCGGCTGCGGCTTGGTTTCGGACGATTCGGATTGGACCGAGGGGGATTTATCCCCGGAAGCGCTTTCCTTAGGCGCGGGATTGGCCTCTTCTCCGTGATTCACCGGTTCAACCGCTCGCCTACCCTTTTCCACCGGCGGATAGCTCGGCTTGGGATTGAATAGGCGTACATCACTCTGATAGGGCCCCGAAGGAGCTGGGGGCCGGTCGGATCCGGATGGGTGGCGATGGCCGTTTCTCGGATAAGGACGCGCATACCCGGGAGTACCCCATCCCCGATACCTTCCCTCAGTCCACCAATAGGGCCGGTAATACCTGTCCTGATAGGACGAATAAAACCCTAAGCCCAGCAGGGGATAGTCCCATTGCCAATGCGCATAACCGCGATAACGAAGGTAGGGGTCGTCATAGTTGTTGATGATGATGGTTGGGGTACCGGATAGGGAGTCGGTAACTCGCGAAACCAGGGAGTCGGATGTTACCGCCTGGGGACCATACCCATTGGGGGCGTATGGGCTGCGGGTAACCAATTGGGTGTAACACCCGGTGAAGAAAACCGAAAAAAGAAAGAGACTCGTGAGGTAGCGGTTTTTTTGAAAGTTTTTCACACGTAAGCCTCCCCTCTCCGTCGGTGTCATCAGGCCATTCCTAAAGGGTTAGACCAGCGGGATAGCCATTCGGTTTCGTGCGAAGCGGGTACCCCTGGATTCCCTCCAAATCGGGTAGGATTCCCCACCCGGACTCTCATTCCCGTTTTTTACCCCCAAAGACTCCAGCCCTGGCCACCGGGAGGGGGGAAGGGAGGTATATTTCCCTCCCCATATTCCCGGGAGTTTTTTCCGGGGATGCGAGTTTTCCGGGCGAAAGTGGCGGAATTGGTAGACGCACCAGACTTAGGATCTGGCCCGCCGGAAGGCGGATGGGGGTTCAAGTCCCCCCTTTCGCAGGTTCACCCAGCCCTATTTTAAACGCAGGGGATTTCCCTGATCCATCCGAGAGGTTTCCACGTGAAAGCCACCCTGACCGAACCCAACCCCACCGAACGCGTCCTCGACATCGAGGTGCCGCGTGAAAAATTCGACCGGTTATTCGATGAAAAGCTGAAGAAATACGGCAAGGAAATCCGTATCAACGGGTTTAGGCCGGGCCAAGTGCCTAAGGCCGTCATCGCCGCCAAGTATGGCGCGCCCATCAAGGCCGAAGCCTTGGAGGCCTTGGTCGAAGAGGCCGTCAAGGAAGGCTGCAAGCAGCATGCCCTGGAACCCATTGCCCCAGGACGGGTGGAAAAGCTCGACAATGAGGAAGGCCAGCCGATTTTCGTCAAATGCGTGGTCGAGATCGATCCTCCCCTCGAAGTCACCCATTACAACCTGAATATCCCCGTCGAGCCCAAGGCGGTGACCGAAGCCGATATCGATGCCGCCCTGCTGAACCAGCAAAAACGCGCCGGCAAGGAAACGCCCGTCGACAGGCCGGCGACCATGGGCGACGTGGTTTCTTGCGTATATCTCCAGATTTCCGTGGGCGGAGAGATTCAACCCTTGCCCGAAAGCCAGCAATTCCGGGTGGAATTAGGCTCTTCGCGGGTGAAGGAAATGGATGAAGCCCTGGTCGGCGCCACCGCCGGCGAAGAGCGTGAAATCACCGTCACCTACCCCGCCGATTTTTCCAATCCCGCCATGGCCGGCAAAGAGGTGCAATACCATCTGCGCATCGACGGCGTGGCCGCCTTGGAATTGCCGCCCGTCGACGAGGAGTTCGCCCAGACCCTCGGGCAGGAAAGCGTGGCCGCCCTGAAGGACTTGATCAAGACCAGCCTCGAAAAACAAGCTCTCGACGACGCCAAAAACCGGGCTTACGACGAGGCGATCCGCCAGTTGCTGGCGGCCAATCCCGTCCCGGTGCCCAAGGCGCGCATCGCGAACTACGTGAAATACAAGCTGGATGAAATCGGCCATCACCACGAAGAAGGCGTGGATCACGGCCATGACCACAGCGATCTGGAGCAGGAAGGCGAAATGCAAATCCGCCGTTTCCGCATCCTCGACGCCATCGCCAAAAAGGAATCGATCAAACCCTCCCAGGAAGACGTAGACGCGCGCATCCGCGACATCGCGGCCTCCTACGGAGCCGATTTCGAGACGGTGAAAGCCTCTTTGCGCAAGAGCGGCCGCATCGTCGACATCCGCGAAGAATTAAAAACCGAAAAAACCCTTGATTTCATCATCGGATATAAAGGTTAAAGGCGTTATCGGACGCCGGCGGCGGGCGAAAGGACGGGAACTCCCAGGTGACCGTCCTCACCCGGTTACACGCATTTCCCTTCTGGCGTCCAATCGCCCTGTGTATATTGAAGAAAGGTTGCAGTCCCCTTTCCCATGCAGGTAAAATCGTAGCCATGATCATACCCACCGTTATCGAAACCACCGGCCGATCCGAAAGGGTCTACGACATCTATTCCCGCCTTCTCAAGGAAAGAATCATCTTCCTGGGGACCGAGATCAACGACGCGGTAGCCAATACCGTGGTCGCGCAAATGCTTTTCCTGGAATACGAGGATCCGGACAAGGACATCCTGCTCTACATCAACTCGCCCGGAGGCGTGGTGACTTCCGGCCTCGCCATCTACGACGTGATCAAGTACGTCAAACCCGATGTGCAGACCATTTGCGTGGGCTCATGCTTCAGCATGGGAGCCTTGTTGCTGGGCTGCGGCACCAAGGGCAAACGCTATATCCTTCCCCACGGCAAGGTCATGCTGCACCAACCCAGCGGCGGGGCCACCGGCCAGAGCGCGGACATCCAAATCCATGCCAAGGAAATCATCAAGACCAAGAAGGAGCTCAATCACATCCTTTCCGAGGCCACCGGCAAAAGCCCGGAGCAAGTCGAAGCGGATACCGATCGCGACCTTTACATGAACGCCGATGAAGCCGTAGCCTACGGCATCGTCGATGAAATCTTCCGCCCCGGCAACCGGAAGAAAAGAACCATAGGCAATTAGACCCGGTTCATCCGGAACACCCTTTCGCCCAAGGCAAGTCATGGCCCGCAATACCACCTCTTATGGCATCATTCGCTGCTCCTTCTGCGGTAAGAACGCCGATCAGGTGGAAAAAATCATCACTGGCCCCTCGGTGCATATCTGCAACGAGTGCGTGGGCATGTGCAATGACATCCTTTCCGAGATGGGGGAAAAGGAAAAGGGCGACGGCGCGCCCAAAGCCGACGCCCTCCCGGCTCCCAGCGAAATCAAGGCCCACCTCGATTCGCATATCATGGGGCAGGACTATGCCAAAATGGCCTTGTCGGTGGCGGTCTATAACCATTACAAGCGCATCGGCCAGAAAGACAATGGCGACGGCGTCGAAATCGAAAAGAGCAATATCCTCTTCCTGGGCCCCACCGGTTCGGGCAAGACCCTGCTCGCCCAGACCATAGCCCGTTTTCTCAAAGTGCCGTTCACCATCGTCGACGCCACCATCCTCACCGAGGCGGGTTATGTGGGCGAGGACGTGGAGAACATCATCGTGCGGCTTTTGCAAGCGGCGGATTACGACGTGGACAATACCCAGCGGGGCATCGTGTACATCGACGAAGTCGATAAGATTTCCCGCAAGAGCGCCAATCCCAGCATCACCCGCGACGTTTCCGGCGAAGGGGTGCAGCAGGGACTTTTGAAACTGCTCGAGGGCACCATGGCCGCCGTGCCGCCCAAGGGCGGGCGCAAGCATCCCGAGCAAAACCTCATCCAGATCAATACCAAGAACATCCTCTTCATCTGCGGCGGGGCTTTCGAAGGCCTCGACAAGATCATCGAGAAGCGGACCCGTTCCACCGGCATGGGGTTCGGCGCCGTAACGCATAGCCGCGAAGACAAACGCATCGGCGAATTGCTGCGCCTGGTCGAACCCGACGATTTGATCCAATTCGGCCTCATCCCCGAATTGGTGGGACGCATGCCCATCATCGCGGCCCTTGAGGAATTGGCCAAGGAAACCATGTTGCGCATCCTTACCGAACCGCGCAATGCCCTGACCAAGCAATACTCCAAGCTTTTCGACATCGACGGCATCACCATCAAATTCGCTCCCGAGGCATTGGAGGCCGTGGTCGACAAGGCCGTCGAGCGGAAAACCGGCGCCCGGGGCCTGCGTTCGGTGATGGAAACCGCCCTTTTGCCCTTGATGTATTCCTTGCCGGGAAGGGGCGATGTGCAGGAATGCATCATCACCCGCGAAGTCATCGAAAAAGGCCTGGAACCCATGTTGGTGCTGAAAAAGACCAAGAAGAAATTGGCGTGAACGATACCGATACGCCCCAGGATTCCGGGGAAAATCCGGAATCTTTTCCGCCGTCGGCCGAAATCCCCGAACTTTCCGAAATCTCCCGGCTCGGTTTACCCGTCATCCCGCTGCGGGACGTCGTCCTTTTTCCCGGCACGGTGACGCCCTTATTGCTCGGCCGGCCCCAGAGCCTGGCCGCCATGGCCAAAGCCTTGCAAGGGCCGCATCAATTGGCGTTTTTCACCTTGCAAAACCAAGCCAGCGAGGATGCCGTAACGCCGGAAAGCGTCAAGGCCGTGGGTACGGTCGGCCGCATCCTTTCTTCCGGGGGCTTGCCCAATAATCTCAGCAAAATCCTGGTCGAGGCCATTCACGTGGCCAAGGTCGAGAGGTGGGAAAACGACCCTCAATCGCTGACGGCCCATGTCGGCCCCTATGGCGTCATGGATTTGGCCGAGCCGCAATTGACCCATGCGCTGTCGCAGGCCAAAATAGCCTTCGCGGAATACGTGGCGCAAAGCCAGGACTTGCCGCGGCAAGTCATCGACTTGCTGGAGCAACTGGGCAATCCCGACCTCGTGCCTTTCGCCATCGGCGGCCATATCCGCATCCCCGTGCATCTCAAGCAAAACCTGTTGGAAGAGGCCAGCTTCGCTTCGCGCCTGCGCCTCCTGCAGGACATGCTGCGCAATGAGATGGACGTCTCCTCGCTGAGCCGCCGCATCGAGCATGAGGTGAGGGCCTCGGTGGCCCAAAACCAGAAAGAGTATTTCCTCACCGAGCAGTTGCGCAAAATCCAGCAGGAACTGGGTTCTTCCGCTCCGGTCATCAATCCCGAAGTGAAGCGCATCGAGGATGAACTGAGGAAAAAGGACATGCCGGCCAAGGTGCAGGAAAGGGCGCTTGCCGAATTGAAGCGGCTGGAATACCTGCATCCCAGTTCGCCCGAGTACAGCGTGGTGCGAACCTACGTGGATTGGTTTTTGCAATTGCCGTGGAATAAGCGCAGCGAGGACAAACTCGAAATCGCCGCCGTGCAAAAGCAACTGGACATCGATCACTTCGGACTCAAGGACGTCAAGGAACGCATCCTCGAGCATGTCGCGGTTTACACCCTTTCGCGCCACCATGCCACCCCCATCCTTTGCCTGTCCGGCCCTCCGGGCGTGGGCAAAACCTCCTTGGGCAAGAGCATTGCCGCGGCCCTGGGAAGGGAATTCGTGCGCATCTCCCTGGGCGGCGTGCGCGACGAGGCGGAAATACGCGGACATCGCCGCACCTATATCGGCTCCATGCCCGGACGCATCGTGCAAGCCTTGAAAAAAGCCGGCGCCATGAATCCGGTGATCCTCCTGGACGAAATCGACAAGCTCGGCAGCGATTTCCGCGGCGATCCCTCCTCGGCCCTGCTGGAAGTCCTGGACCCCGAGCAGAACCGGGAATTCATCGATCACTTCATGGAAGTGGGCATCGATCTCAGCCAGGTCTTCTTCATCACCACGGCCAATGTCGAGGAAAACATCCCTTCGGCCTTGCACGACAGGCTCGAAGTCATCCGCATTTCAGGGTATTACGATTCGGAGAAATTCGAAATCGCCAAGGATCATTTGCTGCCCAAGGTGAGAATCACTTGCGGCTTGGATGCCCGTCGATTCAGCCTGGCGGATACCGCCCTCAAGGACATCATTTCCAGGTATACCCAGGAAGCCGGCGTCCGTCATTTGCAACGCCAAATCGCCAAAATCGCCCGCAAGCGGGCGCGCGAAGTCGTGGACGCGGAGGCGGCAATTCAAGCGGCCGCGAAATCGAAATCCAAAAACAAAGCCAAGATCAATCCCAAAGCGAAAAGCTACAAGGCCATCGCCGCTGGGGAACTCACCGGTTACCTCGGCATTCCTTTGCATAAGGAACGCAAGGTGCCGGCCAAGAACGGTCCCGGCGTCGTCACCGGCCTGGCCTGGACGCCGGTGGGCGGTTCCATTCTCCGCATCGAGTGCACGCCGCTGTCGGGCAAGGGCAAGCTCACCCTCACCGGCAATCTCGGCGACGTCATGAAGGAATCGGCCCAAATCGCCTTGACCCTCACCCGCCAGCGCGCCCTACGTTATGGTATCGATCCCGATATATTCCATAAGACCGACCTGCATTTGCATGTGCCCGACGGCGCCATTCCCAAGGACGGTCCATCGGCCGGCATGGCCATGACGGTGGCCTTGCTTTCGGCGGCGACCCGGCGGCCCATCGATCCCAGCGTCGCCATGACGGGTGAAGTGAGCCTGGTGGGCAAGGTGCATGCCATCGGCGGCCTCAAGGAAAAAGCATTGGCCGCCTTACAGGCCGGGGTGAAAACCCTCTTCGTTCCCGAAGAGAATAAACCCGAAGCCGCTGAATTGCCCAAAGAGGCCCGCGAAGGTTTGCAGGTCGTCTTGATCCGGCATGTCGATGAAATCCTGGCGAAATTATTGCCCGCCGATAAAAAAGCGAAAACGCGTTGAGTTCTTGAGGCTGACCGCTATCCGTCCCGGCCGCAACTTTTTCTTGCGCGCGCCGTTTCCGGATTGAAACCGGATTCCCATCGCGAGTCCTTACCCTTGAGCCTGTCGCGGGGTCTTCCTCCCCGCCGTCCTTCCGGGAGACAGACTCATGCCCCATCCTTCCCTGATATCTCTTCACCGCCGAGCCGCTGTTTTGGCGTTTCACCTCGTCCTATCCGCCGTGGCTTTCGCGGATCAGGGCTGTTATCACGACGGCCACCGCGACGATATCCGCTCCCGCCACCGGGCCGCTGAGAAAGTCGGCTGGCGGCACCCGCACTGGAAAAAGGATCGCGTCGAATCGGTGCGCCTTTTCGCCATCAACGATTTCCACGGCAATCTATCGCAAGGCCGCCTCGTCGCCGGAAGGCCCGTCGGCGGTGCGGCGGTCTTAGCGGCTTATTTCGAAGCGGAAGCCGATGGCCGCGAAGACCGCACCTTTTTCGTGCATGCCGGCGATCACGTGGGAGCCTCCCCGCCGGTTTCCGCCCTCTTGCAGGACGAGCCCGCCATCGAATTCCTGAATCTCCTTGCCAACCGCCATTGCCGGGATTGGCGCGGTCGGGACGAGCATTGCAATATTATCGGGACCTTAGGCAATCATGAATTCGACGAAGGCCGCGATGAATTGCTGCGCCTTTTACGCGGCGGTAATCATCCCTCCGGGCCTTTCCTAGCGGCGAAATGGAGAGGCGCTCGCTTTCCCTATGTCAACGCCAATGTGGTCGATGAAAAATCGGGACGCCCCATCATCGCGCCTTATGTCATCAGGTTCGTCAAAAACACGCCCATCGCCTTTATCGGGGCGGTCTTGCAGCAGACTCCGACTATAGTCACCCCCACCGGGGTCGCCGGTCTGGAATTCCGGGATGAAGCCGAAGCCATCAATAAAGCCGCCAGGGAATTGCGCCGCCAGGGCATCCATGCCATGGTGGTCTTGATTCACCAGGGGACTTTCCAAACCTCTTTCGAAGGCGAAACGCCCGACACCGCCGCCGCGCCCTTGAGCGGCCCCATCGTCGACATCGTGCAAAATCTCGACAGCGATATCGACGTCGTGGTTTCGGGCCATACCCATAGCTTTACCAATGCCTTCATCCCAAATAAGGCCGGCAAGGAAATGCTCGTCACCCAAGCTTTTTCCTATGGCACGGCTTTCGGGGAAATCGATCTCGACATCGATCGCCGCACCCGCGACATCACGGCCATGACGGGCCGCATCGTCACCACCTGGGCCGACAGCGAACCCGGCTTGCACCCCAACCCACGCGTGGCCGCTCTGGTCGCGGCGGCCGAAGCGACCGTCGCTCCGCTGACCCAACGCATCGTCGGAACTCTCGATAGCGGCATTACCCGCGCGCAAAACGCGGCGGGCGAATCCGCGCTGGGCAATCTCATCGCCGACGCCCAACGCGACGCCCTGCGAAGCGATTTCGCCTTCATGAATCCCGGCGGCATCCGCGACGACTTGAACGCCGGCGATATCACTTGGGGAGAACTCTTCGCCATCCAGCCCTTCAATAATGATTGCGTGCTCATGACCTTGACCGGCTCGCAAATCAAAACCCTGTTGGAGCAGCAATGGCAAGGGCAAACCTCGCCGCGTCTGCTGCAAATCTCGGGCTTGTCCTATGCCTGGCAGGACAGCCGCCCGGTCGGCGACAAAGTGGTTTGGATACGGCGCGGCGGAGTCGATTTAGTCGCCACCGATAGCTATACCGTGACGGTGAACAGCTTTATCGCGGCCGGCGGCGACAACTTCCTGGTGCTCAAGGATGGAATCGACCGCGTCATCGGCCCGGTCGACATCGATGCCTTGGTGAAGTATATCGAAACGCGCAGCCCGCCTCTGCATGTCGGGGTGGAGGGGCGGATAGAGCGGGTGGAATGAAGGCCGCGACATGCCTACCTTTCAGGCATGTCCCTTACCCCCGACCTAGCCATCTCCCTACAGGTGAATGCCGCCGCCATCCATCAGCGGATAGAGGCGGCCTGTAGACGCGCCGGACGCGACCCGGGCGATGTCCATCTCATCTGGGTGAGCAAGACCCATCCGGTGGAAGCCCTGGTGGCCGCCCGCCGGGCCGGGGCATTTTATTTCGGGGAGAACCGGCCTCAGGAAGTGTTGGAAAAGTTCCCACTTCCCGATGACCCTGACGCGGCTTCCAACGCCTATGCCTTGCACCTCATCGGGCATTTGCAGCGCAATAAGGTGAGAAAGGTCTTGCCCCTTTGCGCGGCCATCCACTCCATCGACTCTCCCGAACTCTGGGAAACCTGCGGCCGCATCGCGGGGGAATTGGGCTTGACCCGCCAAGTCTTTTTGCAAATCAATACCTCGCGTGAACCGCAGAAATCCGGTTTCGCTCCCGACACCTTGCTGCAAGCCTTGGAGGATTTGCCGGCGGCCCCCCATCTGCAATTGATAGGTTTCATGACCATGGGCCCGGTCTCGGAAGATCCCGATGCTACCCGCGCCTGCTTCAAGGAATTGAAAGCCTTGTTGCGGCAGGCCCAAGATCGATTCGCCGGGAAGTTCCCGCTGCTCAGGCATTTGTCCATGGGCATGAGCGGCGATTTCGAAATCGCCGTCGAAGAGGGAGCGACCTGGGTGCGCATCGGCAGCGCGCTCTTCGGCAAACGCTGAAGGTATCGGAAGGCGCAGTCGTTCGTTTGTCGATCGTTTAAAACTTTCGGCATAGGGCGCATTTCACAACTTTCAAAATCCTAGGCTTTTGTGAAAAGGCTGTTATTTTCTCTTCAATTGAACAACAAATGACTTGCTACTTGGATTTGCTCCAGATCTACCTAAGAGATCATAATTTTGAAGACTGTTAAACAGGAGTCGCCTTCTTCTAGACATCGGGCTGATAGAAGTTTCGATTGGTTTTCTGAATAAATCGCTAATTCGTGTCGTATCAGTTGGCATTCCATTGTACTCGTAAAGTATCCAATAATCAGATTCGGTATTCAGCGCCGTTCCACCAGTACTACCTCTGCTTATGAATATTTCTCCAATTTTATCTTGGAAAAGTTTAGTCGTACCCCCACCTCTTCCAGAGTTCTCTAGTCTGTTTTCCCACTTTAAATAACTTATCCCCTCATAGGCGAAAAAAATAGACGTGTCAACTAATTTGTAAGACAAACTCTGCTGATTTACAAAATTATGATTAAAAATCTGATCAACGCCACAAACAAAACGCGAGGTAACCACACACGAATCTAAAAACGCTACGCCATCATCGCCAATCTTAATTTGACGCAGAAAACCATTGGAGGTGGGGCCCAGAACGGTTACTTCTACCTTATTCAATAACCGGATACCCGCTGTGAACCTATTCGATTTGTATTTGTATGTATCACCACTATTAAATGGAAAAAACACGTGACTTTGCGCTTTACAGATACCTGAAAATGCAATAATTGCTGAAACAAAAATTCCTATACTTTTCATCTGTAAACCTTACCCTTATTTACTGTTGCCGAACCTATTAAAGCAAAGTTCGGACCAGAAAACATCAAGACGCAGACGCATCAAACAAGCTCACCTAAGGGGCTACAGAGTGGTCTCATTGATACGACCTAATGTCATTCTTGAGACCTCAAAATCCGGAATCTAGTGCTCTGTCTACCCCTGGCGGATGAATAGGTCACCCATTGCCAAAGCGACGCTTCCGGCATGACCTATACTCTGTTCAGGTCCTCATTCCTCCCTTCTTGACCTTTTAATGCAAAACCTTGGACTTTAGGGCTAAGCCGCGCTTCGCCCGGCGCTTTACCTTGGCTCCAACACCATCCGGAGTCCAAGATCATGGAAAACCCAAATACATCCGTAGAAGCCTGGGAAAGCCTCACCCACGAATTAGGCGAGAAATTCAGGGAGAGGGCCGAAAGGAACGATAAAACCGGGGAATTTGTTTTTCTGAATTACCGGGAATTGCACGCCCGGCAATTTTTCTCCGCCGCCATTCCCACCGAATTCGGGGGCGGTGGTTTGACGCACCGGCAAATTGGCGATCTTATCCGCGTGCTCGCGCAGTATTGCGGGTCGACGGCTTTGGCCTTTTCCATGCATCAGCATTTGGTGGGCGCCACGGTGTGGAAATACCGCGCGCAAGGGGAAGGCGCCGCCTTATTGCAAAAGGTGGTGGAAAACCAGCTCATCCTGGTGAGCACCGGGGCCAAGGATTGGCTGGGTTCGAATGGTGAAATGAAAAAAACCACGGGCGGCTATCTCGTCACCGCCAGGAAACAATTCGCCAGCCAGGCGCCCGTGGGTGACATAGCCGTTACCAGTTGTCCCTGGCAGGACGAGGGTGGCGACTGGCACGTGCTTCATTTCCCCGTTCCTTTGAAGGCCGACGGCGTCCGGGTGGAAAATGATTGGGATACCCTGGGCATGCGGTCCACGGGCTCCATGACCCTGGTTTTCGAACGGGTTTTCGTTCCCGATTCGGCCATTGTCCTTAAACGCACGCGCGACGAATACCACCCGGTTTGGAATGTCATTCTCACCGTGGCCTTGCCTCTCATCCTGTCCGCCTATGTCGGCATAGCCGAAAGGGCCTATGCCATCGTTTTGGAAGCGGGCCGGCAATCCGAGCGGAATCCCCCGCAATTCCCCTTTATCCTGGGGAAAATGCACAATGCCTTATTGAGCGCCCAAACCCAGTGGGAGGCGGTTTTCACCCAGGCTCGGAATTACGCGTTCAAGCCCGATAAAGGCCTGGCCCTCAAAGCCCTTAGCCATAAAACCAATATCGAGAAGGAGGTCAAAAGCGTGGTCGCAGAAGCCATGGACGCCCTCGGCGGGCGGAGTTTTTACCGTTGCCACGAATTGGAAAGGCTATTCCGCGACGCCCAGGCGTCGGCATTCCACCCCTTGCCCAAATGGGAGCAATGCCGGTTTACGGGGGAGACTCTGCTGGCCCATGCCAATCCCTAAGGGACCTTCCTAGGTTTTACCGCCGATGCGGAATATCTACGACGTCCTTAAGGCGGAAATCCATTGCAACCGCTTCGTGCTCAACGATGCGGTTTGCGTGGAATATGTTTGCCCCATCGAAAACGAGCATTTAGGAATATACGCGCATTCCGATTACATCATCCATGTCCTCAGCGGAAAAAAAACCTGGCGGACCCTTCATGGTGAATGGGTGATGGAGACCGGCCAGACCCTATACGCCAAGAAGGGCGCCGCCATTCTCACCCAGAGTTTCGACGAGGAAATCTGCATGTTGATTTTTTTCCTCGACGACGATTTGATCCGCGAATCGTTGCGGGACATGCTTCCTTCCTCCTTAGCCGACAAGGAATTGGACGTCCATCGTTTCTCGGTGGCCAAGCTGGAAAGCAAGGGTTACTTGAGTGATTTTTTCGGATCCATGCTGGGCTATTTTCGCGGCAAGGATCAGCCACCCGAACCGCTCATCCGCCTGAAGCTGAAAGAATTGCTCGCCAATCTCGTTTATCACGGGGAAAATCACCTGCTCAAAGCCTATCTCCACAGCGTGACGCGGAATTCGGAACCCTCACTCACCCATATCATGGAAAACAACTTCTGCTACAACCTGTCCCTGGAAGAATTCGCCCGGCTGACCCACCGCAGCCTATCCAAATTCAAACGCGATTTCTTCAATCATTACCAGGCCAATCCCGGCAAATGGCTGCTGCAAAAAAGATTGGCCCATGCCGCCAGCATGATGAATGACACGGCTAAAAACATCTCGGAAATCGCTTTCGAAAGCGGCTTCGAGAGCGTGTCCCATTTCAGCCGTGCCTTCAAGGAGCAATTCGAAGTCGCGCCCCTCGCCTTCAGGAAGGCGGCGGGCGTTGCGGGCCGGCTGAGGCCCGCTGGGGTGGGGACGGCTGAGACCTTGGCCCGATAACCGCTGCCGGGCATGGGGCTCGGCCGGGGGGAGGGGATGCGAATTCATGCCGAAACCCGCCTCCATCCGATAAAATCCGCCTGCTTTTCGCAATCCCCTCCCCCGCCAATTATTTTAAGCCCATGATTACGCCCCTCGACGTCAAAAAGCATGAGTTCTCCGTCCGCATGCGCGGCTATGACAAGGACGAAGTACGCGCCTTATTGGAAACCGTGGCCCGGGAAATGGAAGAAGGCAATCGCCAGAACGTGGCGATTTCGGAGCGCTTGAAGGTGGCCGAGGAGCGCATCAACCATTACCGCTTGATCGAAAAGACCCTGCAAGACGCCGTCATCACCATGCAGAATACCTTGGAGGAAAAGCGGCGCATGGCCGAGCAAGAGGCCGATCTCATCATCCAGGAGGCGAGGGCGAGGGCGAGGGACGAATTGCAAGGCAGCCGGGAACAGGTCGGAGCTTTGCGCGCCGAGATTTATAGCCTGGAAAACCAGAAACAACAGTTTTTCATGCGTTTGCGATCCATTCTCCGCACGCAAAGCCAAATGCTCGAAGCCATGATGGAGGCGGAGGACGGCCAACTCCCTCCCTCCATGCCCCCCTCGGGAGGCGCCTTGCCGGCGGAACCGGAGGTTCATCCTCGTGAGGACTATCGCCTCGCCGCAAGATCCAACCGAGGCGACGATACCTTGGGTTAGACCCCGGTCGGAGGCTTGAACACCGCCGGGTCGCGGGGTTTTCGCCTTGCTATATTGCCCCCGTCGTGCGGGCATGTTAGAATTCGAACCATGTGGGTGATATGCAAAAAAAGGCTGGCGGTATGAAGTGGATTAAGTGGCTGGGCTTCATCACGGTCTTTGGAATTCTCGCGGCCATAGGCCGCATCGTCGTACGGGTTTTCCGCGAAGAGAGCCGCGAATCCGGCGACCGCCATTCCGGCGTTTAGGGAAGACTCACGGGATGCCACGGAACCGGCCTTCGGCGGGATAACCGTGTTCATAGCGCAGCCTTTGGGTCGGGTTGCCCAGGCTATCGTAAAAAACCTGCCAGCCCTCCAAAACACCTCGATGGTAATTCGACTCTTCCCGCAAAAGGCCGAGGGTATCCCAACGTTTCCACGATCCTTCCCGCAGGCCGCCGACATAGGCGCCCGCATTAGCGGTTTCGCCTCCGGGATGGTAGGTGGTCATCGCCACCAAGGAATCGCCGCGGAAAATCCGGATGGAATGGATTTTCCCGTCGGGATGATAGGCCTTTAATTCCCCGCTGTCTTCCTGGAAAAAGCCCCTTTCCCGGATTTTCCCCTCCGGAGTCCAGCGCCATAAGCTGTCCTCGTAGTGACCGGCGCGATAGGATGCGCGCGAGGCCAAACCGCCTTCGGGATAAAATTCTTCCCAGAGGGAATCGCGGCGGCCGGCTCTATCGTAAAACCCCCTTTGAATCAAGTCGCCATCTTCATCCCACTTTTCATAAAGACCCACGGGCTTGCCGCGCCGGCAGGCGTATTTTTCGGACCCTTGCCCATTTTCATGATAACCGCGGTATGAGCCGGTATCATTGCCGGCGAAACAGGACGAGGACCATTCGCGCGCGCCCTGATGGCCATAGCTCACCCAGGTGCCGGTTTCATCGCCGCGGTGGAAAAGACCGCTTTTCCTCAAGTCCCCGTTTTCGTAATACTCCGTCCACCATCCTTCCTTGACCCCGTCGACATATTCCCCTTGCGAGGAAAGCTGGTAACGGTTCCAATAGAATTTCCAGGGACCGTTTCTCAGGCCGCGGCGGTATTCGCCTTCGCTTTTGATTTGCCCATTATGCCAATACTCCTTGGCGTCGCCGTGCTTTTCGCCGCGCCGGTATTCCGTTTCGGATTCGGGACGGCCATTGAAGAAGTAAGTCTTGACGGCCTTGACGTGCAGGGAATCCCGCGCGCCGAAACGGCCATAGGCCTTTTCAACCTTGGGATTGCCCTGGGGAAACGTTTCGCTGACTTCCCACCGCCGGCAGCCGGAAAACAGGGCCGCCGACACCGAGCTCCAAAGGATGAAGCGGGCCGCGAAGGATCCCGGAGAAAGCCGGGATGCCCGGGTTCCGATCAATCGCGAAGCCACGCCCGCACGGTATCGCGGATATAGTCGCCATCCTTCAAGGTGACGCCGTCGGGATTTTCGATGGACTCTTCGCATTCGTCCTCGAAGACTATCCACCCCTGGAAACGCGTATCCACGAGGTCCTTGACCAAGGTTTCGAAATCGATGACGCCCTCGCCCATTTGGGCCCATTCGCCCTGATCGTCCATGTCCTTGAAATGGAAATGGTTGACCAAAGATCGGTATTCGCGGATGAGTTTGACGGGGTCCATGCCGCCTTTGGCGATATGGCCGACGTCGGGCGTCCATTGAATCACCTTGGAATCGAGCTGGGGCAGGAGTTTGTCATAGTCTTCCCGCGTGCGCCAAATCGATCCGTCGGGGGAATTGGGATGGTAGGAGCATGTCAGGCCCCGATCGGCGGCGCGTTTACCGATGGCGTTGATATTGAGCATGAGGTTTTTCTGGCGCTCGGCGAGATTGGACCTGTCCTTGCCGGGCATTTGCACGGGCATGAAAAGGGTTTCCTGGCCGAAGGCGCAAGCCAAATCCATGAGCCGGTCCGCTTCCCTTCTCTCCTCCGCGGTTTCTTGGGGATGGAGCCAGTCGCAGACCAAGGTCAGACTGGAAAGAGTCAGACGGTTTTCCGCCAAGGTGTCCTTCAAAAGCGACGCGTCCCAGAATTTTCCCAAGTGGAGGTTGATGGGTTCCAACCCCTCGAAACCCGACTTGGCCGCGATTTCCGCCATGTGATCGATTTTGCCGTGGTAGCGATCGCCGCTTTGGATCCAAGCATAGGTCTGGCAGGTAAAGCGGATGGGCGAGTTTTGACTCATGTTGATTTTCTCCTTGGCTCAATGGGCCAGCAGCCAGCGCGTGGTTTCAAGGTTGAATTTTTCCAGGTCTTCCCAATGATGGGTGTGGCCGAAATTTTCGAAAGCCAGGAGTTCGGATCCGCGGATGCCGGCGTGCAATTCCCGGGCATAGGCGAAGGGTATCCAAATATCCTGGGTGCCGGCGGTGATCAAGGTCGGCTGCTTGATTCCGCCCAGTAACGCGGATGTATCGTGATCGATGCAGGCCTGGGCTTGGCCCGCGAAACCCTGCTGGCTTTGCGGATAGGCGTAACCCAGGGCGTCTTTCCGCCCCTGCTTCAAATCGGCAAGGTGCCGGTTGTAGTGTCCGGGCGTGAATATCCATAAATGCAAGAGAGCGAGGAACTCGTCGAAGGGCAGGGCGGCCCGCGCTTTGACGAACATGCGGGTCACGTCCTTGGTGAACTCTTCGCTTCTGGCCCAGGTCGCCGCCAGGATTTGGCTGCGCACCTTGCCCGGATGGCGCAAGGCCAGTTGCTGGGCGATGACGCCCCCCATGGAAAGCCCCGCCACCCTCGCCTGCGGAATGCCGATCTCATCCATCAAGCCCGCCACGTCGTCGGCCATTTGTCCGGAGGAGTATGGGCCGGGGGGGCTGTCGCTGCGGCCCACGCCGCGGTTGTCGATCAAATAGCAGGTGAAATGTTTTTCCCACGCCTGCGCGTGCAAGTCCCAAACCGGGCCGTCGGCCGAAAGGCCCATGATGAGGATGAGCGGATCGCCCGAACCGCGGGTTTGGTAATGCATGCGGATTCCATTGGTCTCTACGAATGGCATGATCGACTCCTTGATTTTTTGATTCTAACGCCGGCGCGGTTTCCCCGCCGGACGGTTCTAATTCATCTGCGCGGCGGGCGCTTCCGCGGCGGAAGCCGACTGCCCCTGGAAAAACCGCTGCCGGTATTCGCGCGGCGTGATTCCCATGCGCTTGACGAATTGCTTGGAGAAATAGCTCTGATCGCAAAACCCCGAAGCCTGCGCTACCCAGGAAACCGCGTTCTGGGTCTGGACCAGTAATTTACACGACTCATTCACCCGGACCTTGAGAATGAATTGCATGGGCGTTTCCTGGAATATGCGCTTGAAACGCCTTTCGAATTGGCTCACCGACAACGAGGCCATTTGCGAGAGGTGTTCGATGGCTATGGGTTTGGAGAAATTCCGGTGGATGTGCTCGACCACTTGCGCGAATTCCATGTAGTCCGGAGCGGGGACGGGATCGCGGTTCAATATTTGGGTGATGCCCGCGACGCCGATCACCTTTCCTCCGGTCGTGTAGAGGGGAACCTTATTGGTCGCATACCACCTTAATGTCCCGTCTTCACCCGCGATGGGCTCGATACGGTGGATGATTCTTTCCCGGGTGCGCATGACCTCCAGGTCGTCCTGACGAAACCGTTCCGCGATGTACTTGGGGAAAAAGTCATAATCGGTGAGACCGATGATGTCCTTGGCTTCACGCCTGCCGCATATCCTCGCGCAACTTTGATTGCCCAGGATAAAGCGCCCGACCTCGTCTTTTATGAAAAAAGAGAGATTGGGAAGGTTTTCAAAAAGCGTCCCCAAGCCACTCAAGTGGTCTAAAGAATTCAAGAAGTCGCGTTGGATGGATTCTTCGGTCATGAGGCCTCCGCGCCGAAAATGTACCGATATTACCTGAATTCCCACAACCTATTTTAGGCTCGTCACTTTAATTTGTGGGTGTATTCCGGACAGGGAGGGGTTTTTCATGTCGAAGCGTTTATCCATCGGATCCTGGGCCTATACCATCGGACCTTACGCGGATCATCCCGTGGACTTCGATACGGTATGCCGGAAAGTCGCGGCCATCGGATTCGACGGAATCGAATTGGGAGGCTTCAAGCCCCATCCTAATCCCGATGATTTTCCCGACAAGTCCCAACGCGCGGAATTGGCCGCCAAGGTCAAGGGTTACGGGCTGGATTTCTCGGGACTGGCCGCCAATTTATGGCACCTCAAGCTGGTGAATACCGACGACAATAAGCCGTATATCGACGAATTCCGCAAGAACTGCAAGTTCTGCGTCGACCTGGGCATCAAAACCATTCGCGTGGACACCGTCCAGCCGCCGACGGTATTGAAAGAAATGGAATACGACACGGCCATGTTACGGGTGGTGAAAACGTGGCGCGAATGCGTCATTATCGCGGCCGATCACGGCTTGCGGATCACCTGGGAATTCGAGCCGGGCTTCGTATTCAATAAACCCTCGGAAATCCTCCGCATTTTGAATGCCGTCGACGCCGCGAATTTCGGCCTGCTTTACGATACCTGCCACGGTGAAATGGTATCGGTGGTCGGCGCCCGCCACCAGGGCGGAAAAGAAACCCTCCCCGGGGGCCAGGTCGAATTCGTCAAGATGTTGAAAGGCAAAATCAACCACATCCATTTGATCGATTCCGATCACCTCTGCCACAAGGATAAGAACGGCGAGGATGAGACCAGCACCCATATGCCTTTCGGACATGGCTTGGTCGACTTCGACGCCGTCGTCCCCGAATTGGAGCAGGCCGGCGTGCCCCATGATTGGTGGACCATCGATCTCTGCTTCTGGCCCGAGGCCTGGGAAGCCACCGAAAAGTGCAAGCTCTATTTGGATGGCTTGGCCGCCAAGTACGGATCAATTGCGGAAAAGCGGGAGACCGCCAAGGTCGCTTAAGGCCGGGCGAATTCCCTTTGACCCCTTCCATCCCTTCCCGCCGCGCCCTGGTTACCGGCGCGGCGGCCGGCATCGGGCTTGCCATCGCCAAAACCCTCGCCGATAAAGGGTGGCATGTGGTCGGAGCGGACCGCCAACCCGAGACGGTTCGTCGTTTGCGGGAGGAGGCGGAAAAGCTGCGCTCCGGCGTCCAGGGCTGGGCGGGTGCTTTGACCGGGGTGGTTTGCGATCTCACCCTCGAAAGCGATATCGCCCGGGCTCTCGATGAGGCTTGCGGTTCCGACGGTGAATTGGATTTGCTCGTGAGCAATGCCGGCGTCTTTCCCCTGGGGACGCCGATCGAGAAAATGGCGGATGCCGATTGGGACCGCGCCTTGGCCGTTAATTTGACGGCGGCCATGCGCGTGATGCGTCAAAGCATTCCCCGCCTGAAGAAGGGGAGGGACGCCCAAATCGTCGTCATCGGCTCGCGCAATGTCGCTGCCCCCGGCCCGGGAGCGGCGGCCTATTCCGCGTCCAAGGCGGCCTTGGTGCAATTGGCGCGGGTGGCCGCCCTGGAATTGGCCTCGGACGGCATCCGGGTGAATGTCATTCATCCCGACGCGGTTTTCGACACGGAATTGTGGACGCCGGAGACCTTGAAGCGCTCCGCGGATCGTTATGGCCTGACGGTGGACGAATACCAAACCAGGAATTTGATGAAGACCAGAATTCTTGCGGCCGACGTCGCCGCAACCGTTTTGGCCCTGACCGGCGCCGGATTCCTCAAAACCACCGGAGCGCAAATCCCGGTGGATGGCGGCCATGATCGGGTTATCTGAATGCGATTCGATCGGGAGAGCGTTCCCGTTGTCGGCGGCGAGAGGAGATGCGCGTGGAAAAGCCTGAAGCCAGGACCCCGAAAAAAGTCCTGAACAATCCGAAGGACGCGGTCGCCGAAATGATAGACGGCCTGGTTCTGGCCAGCGACGGCAAAACCGTTAAGCTCGACGGCGTGAACGCCATCGTCCGCACCGTCATCCCCGCCGGCAAGGTGACCGTGCTCATCGGGGGAGGCAGCGGCCATGAACCCCTTTTCCATGGCTTCGTGGGCGAGAACATGGCTGACGGCGCGGCCATCGGCAATATCTTCGCGGCTCCGACGCCCGACATCATCCTCGCGGCCACGCGCGCGCTTAACCGCGGAGCCGGCGTGCTTTACCTCTACGCGAATTATGCCGGCGATTGCATGAATTTCGATATCGCCGCGGAAATGGCGGGGGCCGAGGGCATTGAGGTCAAGACGGTCCTGATTCACGATGACGTCGCTTCGGCTCCCAAGGGTCAGGAAAACCAAAGACGGGGCATAGCCGGCGATTTGCCGGTGATTAAGATGGTGGGCGCCGCCGCGGCGAAATACAAAACCCTCGCCGAAGTGGCGCGGGTGGCGGAAAAGGCCCGCGACAATGTGCGCTCCATGGGTGTAGCCCTGGCTGCCGGAAGCATACCCGAAACCGGCGAACCCACCTTTACCCTGCCCGAGGACGAAATCGAAATCGGCATGGGCGTTCATGGCGAGCCGGGGGTTTTAAGGCAAAAGCTTACCTCGGCGGACGCCCTGACCGCCCAAATGCTGGAGCGCATCCTGGGCGACTTGCCTTTCCAGCGCGGCGACGAGGTGGCCTTGCTCATCAATAGCCTGGGCGCGACCACCATGCTCGAATGCCTGTTGGTCAACCGCAAGGCGCGCGAGGTTCTCGATCAACTGGGCATTCAAGTCCATGGCACCGATATCGGCCATTACGTGACTTGCCAGGAAATGGCCGGCTTCTCCCTTACCCTCATGCGCTTGGATTCCGAATTGAAAGGTTACTTCGACCTGCCCGCCGATTCGGTGGGCTATCGGAGCGCCGGCCGTTCGCGAAACTGAAGGATGGACTTATGGATGGATTCGACGTTTCAAGCACCATCGCCCTGATATTGGAAGGCGCCTCCCTGGTGGCCGACTCCAAGGATTTATTGACCAAGGCGGATCAAGCCATAGGCGACGGCGATCACGGCATCGGCACGGCGCGGGGTTGCGAAGCCGTGCGCGAGAAACTGACCGGTGGCGCGTTTGCTTCGCCGGGCGAGGTTTTCCAGGCGACGGGCCAGGCCATGATGGCATCGGTGGGCGGCTCTTCGGGGGCGATATTCGGGACGCTTTTCCTGGCCGGCGGCAAAAAGCTGGGCGGGGCTCCCCTGCTGACTTCCGAAGGTTTTGCCGATGCGCTGGAGGAAGGCTTAAGCGCCGTTCAATCCCGGGGCAAAGCCAAGGTAGGCGATAAAACCCTGGTCGACGCCCTGGCGCCCGCGGCGGCCGCCGCCCGCGATCGGCAAATCGCCGCCTTGCCCGAATGCCTGCAAGCGGCCGCCCAGGCGGCGAAGACCGGCGCCCAACGCACCACCCAATTGATTGCGACCTTGGGCCGCGCCAAGACCCTGGGCGAACGATCCCTGGGGCATATCGATCCCGGCGCCCTCTCCTTGTCCATTTGGCTCGCCGGCATGGCGGTGGCCGCCCAAAACGCCTGGCCTTTCGAGCCGACGTCCCAACCTTAATACCCTTCCAGGAGAAAAATCATGGCCGATCTCGATGGCGTCGATGAAAAGAAAGCCGACTCTAAGACCTATTACCTCGATAGGCCGCAAAAGAATCCCGAGTTTTTTTTAAAAGGCAGCTCGGGTTATGACTGGGGCATGAAGAACCGTTTGGCCCGCGTTTTCCGGCCCGATACCGGCCGCACCGTGATGCTGGCTTTCGATCACGGGTATTTCCAGGGCCCGACGACGGGACTGGAAAGGGTCGATCAAACCATATTGCCCTTGGAACCCTATTGCGACACCCTCATGCTCACCCGGGGCATCCTGCGCAGCATGATCCCCTCCTCGACCACCAAATCCATCGCCTTGCGCGTTTCGGGCGGGCCCAGCATCCTCAAGGAATTGAGCAATGAGGAAATAGCCTGCGACATCGAAGACGCCATTCGCGTGAACGCCTCGGCCCTGGCGGTGCAGGTATTCATCGGCGGGGAATTCGAACGCCAGTCGGTGATCAACATGACCCGCCTGGTCGACCAGGGGTTGAGGGCGGGCATACCCGTGATGGCCGTAACGGCCGTGGGCCGCGAATTGGCGCGCAACGCCAAGTATTTCCGCCTGGCGACGCGCATGTGCGCCGAATTGGGGGCGCAATTCATCAAGACCTATTACGTCGAAGAGGATTTCGACACCGTGGTATCCTGTTGTCCGGTGCCCATCGTCATTGCCGGAGGCAAAAAACAACCGGAACTGGACGCGCTCAGGATGTGCCATAACGCCATCCGCGAAGGCGCCTCGGGCGTCGACATGGGGCGTAATATTTTCCAAAGCCCCGCTCCGGTTTCCATGATGCGCGCCGTGCGCGCGGTGGTCCACGAGGATTTCACCGCCGAGCGCGCCTACGAGATGTTCCTCGACTTGAGCAGGCGGGAAAACGCCCCCGCCATGCAAATGGTCTAGAACCCATCCCCACCATCCCTCCGCTCAGGGGGATGCTTCGTAGGCCGGCTTGAACACGGTGCGGGCGAAATCCTCCGGGCTGGTGGCCGTGGTATTGGAAGCATCCCGCTCTATCACTTGCAGGCGGCCTTCATTGACCGATCGGCTTAGGCCGACATAACCCTGGGCCACGCTGGCGCTGATGCCGAAACCCTGCAAGGCCTGGACGAAATCCTGATCGGGGAATTGAATCCACTTCGCCCCGGCTTTGCCCACGGCGGAGGCCAGAACCGAGGTGAATTCCCCGGGAGTAGCATCCCGGCTACCCAGCAATTCCTGGACTTCCTTGCCGCTGAAATCGAGGGACAACAGGCGTTTGACGGCGTAATCGGCGATGTCCTTGGTCGCGATGAAAGCCATTTTGGCGTCGGCTGCGAGGGCGCCCCCCAGCATGTTCTGGTGCTTGAGCATGGGAATGCTGGCCAGCATGTTTTCCATGAAATAGCCGGCGCGCAAGTGCAGGACATGGGTATGCGGCAGGCGGTTCAACCGCCTTTCCTGGTGGAAAAGGCCGGCGACCACGCCGGTTCCCACCGGGGTATGCGCGCCCATGCTGGAGAGGTGCACGGCATAGGGCACCTTGGCCTCGTGCAAAGCGCGGACCTGGGCTTCGCCCATGGCCGCCTGGTAAGCGGGGAAATCCACGGCGTCCATCCGCGGCGGGATGAGGATATAGACCGCGGTGGCGCCGGCAAAAGCCTTGCTTAGAAAAGCGGCGTCGTCGAGGCCGCCTTCGAGGATTTCCGCTCCCTGGTCGGCCAGTTTTTGCGCCTTGGCCTTATTGCGAACGATGGCCTTGACCTTTTTACCGGTGGCCAAAAGGCTTTCGGAAATGGCATGCCCGGTATTACCGGTGGCTCCTGCGATGACATACATGGGAAGCTCCTTTTTCCTGGGTGAGGGGAGGAAGCTATCAATGCGCGGCCTTCGTTTACAAGAGGGCGACGGGGTGGCTAAGGCACCAAGACGAGACTGTCAGCCGCTCGGCTGGGACTTCATGCCGGCGATAATCCCCAGGCATTCGCGAATCCGATCGGGATCTTTCACTCCCGGAGCGGTTTCGACCTTGGAATTCAAATCCACGGCATAAGGGCGGGCGAGAGCGATGGCCTCCGCCAGATTGCCGGGTCCCAAGCCGCCTGCCAGGAAAACCGGCCGCGGCAAACCCGCCTTCGCCACCAAGCTCCAGTCGAAGCTACGGCCGGTTCCGCCGTACTCCTTGCCGGCCGGCGTATCGATGAGCCAATGCGCGACGCGATCGTTTTTTCCCGGCCACCCCGGAGCCAGCCCTCCCCAATCGGCCAGGCGATCGGCGGGTATGGCCTTGATCACCGGCAAGGGCAAATCGTCGATGAAATCCCACGCTTCATCGCCGTGCAATTGCAGGTATTTCAAGTCGACATGCCGTAAAACCCGCTCGATTTCAGCGCGGGAGGGGTTGACGAAGACGCCTACCGGAACCGCTTGGCCCATCGCCGCGAAAAGCGCGGGGGCTTTTTCGGGCGCCAGATAACGCTTGCTGCCGGGCCAGAAATTGAAACCCAGGAAGTCCACGCCTAAAGTTTCACAAGCCGCGACGTCTTGAATGCGCGTCAGGCCGCAGATCTTCACCAATGGGATATTCGATTCAGCGCCAGCCATGCCCCAAAGGTAGCGCTATCAATCGGTTACGGCGATTGGCGAAGCTTGGGTTTTCACGGCACGCCGCTTATTCCCGGAGAATTCCCATAGTTGGTTGGCCCTTGCTACATTTTGGCGGTAATTACGCGGAACGCTGCGAAGGTGAGCATGACTCCTTTTTTCGCGGCTCCCGTCATCGAGGTCGGAGCCGCTATGCCGCAAGAAACAGACGAGGTTGGCACCATGGTTGAGAATAAAAAGGTCGCGTCATTGCAAGAGGTGGTTTATACCTATCCGGCGGGCAATAATGCTTTGGATAGGATAAGCTATGACCTATTCGCCGGCGAAATCGTCGGCTTGGTGGGCTCCAATGGCGCGGGCAAAACCACCCTGATGAAAATCCTCGCGGGCTATATGGATAAAAGCTCCGGCAACCTGTTTCTCGGCAGCCGTCCGGTGGAGGAATTTTCCAACCGCAAGCTCAATGAATTCGTGACCTTGGTCGAACAGAATCCCGAATCGCAACTGGTCGGACCGACGGTGGAAGACGAATTGGCGCGGGCTTGCCGCCTGAACGGCTATGAAGGCCGCTTGATCCGGGAAAAAGTGGACTTCGTCCTCAAGCTCGTGCGCATGAAGCAGGCCCGGGAATGGTATCTGGACGAAATGAGCTGCGGCGAGAGACGGCGCATCGCCTTGGCTTTGGCCCTGGTGACCGATCCTTCCCTATTGCTGCTCGACGAGCCCTTATCCGACCTCGACGCGGTCGGCATCCGCGACACCGTGGCCACCCTCAAGGAATTGAAAGGCCGCGGCCTGGCCATCATGGTCAGCTCCCACCGCCTGGAAGATATTTTGGAATTGACGGACAGGATAGGCGTGCTCGGCGAGGGCCGCCTGCTCATGATAGACGAACCCCAAAAAGTCCTCTCCAACGATGAAATCATGAAATTGGCTTCCCTCAATGTGCCGACCTTGCAGCGGTTGTGGCTGAAATTGCATAAGGAGGGAATCCTGCCCGAAGGCAAAATGCCGGTGAATTTCGACTCCATTTACGACCAAATCCGGGGTGAATTGGCTAAAGGCGTCTCGGCCATGTCCACCTCGGTCATCAATCGCAATGAGGCCGAAACCGTTTCGTTCGAGAGCTGATCGACGCGAATTTTGGGCATGATCGCTTCCTTGCTGGCCATTTGGTCCAATCGCCTTTTATCCCTGCTGCAAGCCTTCGCCTGGCTCGCCCCCCTCGCCATCCGGATCTCGGTCGGGTGGGTTTTCGTGGAAAGCGGCTGGGGCAAATGGCATCACCTCGATAAGGTGATCGGTTTCTTCACCGACTTGGGGCTCCCCTCCCCGGTATTTCAGGCTTACCTGGTGTCGACCACCGAATTAGCCGGTGGACTTTGCTTATTGGCCGGCCTATTCACGCGGCTGGCCAGTATTCCCCTGGGCATCATCATGGTCGTCGCCATCGTCACCACCAAGGGCGGCGAATTGCATGGCTTTTCCGATTTAATCGGGATTTCGGAATACCTCTACCTGCTTTTGCTGTTCAGCCTCTTTCTGCAAGGCGCGGGCGGCTTATCCGTGGATGCCTGGCTGAAGCGGCTGCTGAAGCGCCGGGGTTAGGTTACCCCATGCCTTCCCTTTATCTCATCGACGTCTCCGCGCTCGCTTACCGCAGCTTTTACGCCTTCATCCACAATCCCCTCAAGAAAAGCGACGGCCAGGAAACCTCGGCGGTTTTCGGTTTTGTCTCGGCCATCCTGCGCCTCATCAAGGATCAGGAACCGAGCCATATCGCCTTCGTCAAGGATTTGAAAGGCCCGACCTGGCGGCATGAGGCCTATGCCGAATACAAGGCCCAGCGCAAACCCATGCCCGAAAGCCTGGTCGGCCAATTGCCGCTCATCGATGACTTCGTCGAGCATTGCGGGCTGAGGACGGTTTCCCTCCCGGGTTACGAAGCCGACGACGTCATGGCCACCTTGGCGGTCCAAGCGCGGGAAAAGGGCTGGGACACCTTTCTGGTCACCCGTGACAAAGATCTCATGCAAATGGTCGGCCCCAGGATTTTCCTTTTCGAGGCGGGCAAGCAAGGGCAAAAGCCGCAGGTGGTCGGAGTCGAGGAAGTCCGGGCGAAATGGGGGGTAGGCCCCGAATCCATCGTCGATTTCCTTTCGCTGCTGGGCGACGCGTCCGACAATGTGCCGGGAGTCCATGGCATCGGGGAGAAAGGGGCCGCATCCCTCATCGCCGAGTACGGCACCCTCGAGAAGATTTACGAGAGCCTAGGGGCGATTACCAAGACCAAGCTGCGCGAGAATCTCGAAAGAGACCGCGAAATGGCTTTTCTCAGCAAAAAGCTGGTGACCTTGCATGCCGATCTCGATTTGCCGGTGGCCTTGGATGAATTGCGCAACCAGGGGCTCGACGTGGAGCGCGTCCGGACTTTTCTCGAGACGCAGGAAATGCCCAGCTTGATCAAGATGGTGCCCGCCCTTTCCGCATCGGCTCCCTCCCGGGTATCCGGCGGCGGCGAACTCGGCTCTCCCGCCGATCCGCCGGCAAAGACCCCAACCCCGGCCGCCGCAACCGCCCAAGCGGCGACGAGCGGGATCGAGGGCAAACAGGGATCGCTATTCGCCGCCGAGGATAGGCCGCATCATTACCGCTTGGTCGACGATGAAAAGACCTTGGTCGAGATGACGGCCCGCCTGGCGAAAAGCGCCATTATCGCCGTCGATACCGAGACCACTTCCCTGAATGCGCGCGAGGCCGATTTGGTGGGCATATGCCTTTCCGATGCCGCCGATGAGGGATGGTATGTGGCCATCGGGCATAGCGAAGGCCGGAATCTGCCTTTGGATTTGGCGCAAAAGCATTTGCGGCCCATCCTCGACGATCCGGGTAAGACCTTGGTTTTCCACAACGCCAAATACGATTTGCCCATATTAAGCCGGCATGGCTTAGGCCCCGCCCATCGCGAAGCGCCCATGCATATCGTCGACACCTTGATTGCCGCCTACCTCGGGAATCCCGGGGAGCGCGGACATGGGCTCGACGACCTGGTCATGAATCACTTCGGCCATGCCATGATTCCCATCACCGAACTCATAGGCAAAGGCGGCAAAGGCAAACCCCAATTGTCCTTCGCCCAGGTTTCCCGCGAATTGGCCTGCGAATACGGCGCCGAAGACGCCGATTACACCTGGCAATTGTGGCGGCTGCTTTCCAAGGACTTGCGCGACAAGGAATTGATGGGCGTTTTCCGCGACTTGGAAATGCCCTTGCTGCATGTTCTGATGGACATGGAGAATAAAGGCGTCATGCTCGACGTTCCCGGCCTCAAGGTCTTGGGTAAAAAGCTCAACGATACCCTCTTTACCCTGGAAAAGGAAATCTTCGCCTTGGTCGGGCATCCCTTCAATCTGGGATCGACCCAGCAACTCGGCCAAGTCCTTTTCGAGGAATTGAAACTCAAGCATGGCCGGAAAACCAAGACCGGCTACAGCACCGACGCCGATACCCTGGAAAAACTGGCCGATGAGCATGCCATTATTCCCATGCTTTTGGACTACCGCGAACTTTCGAAATTGCGCAGCACCTATGTCGAATCGCTTCCCAAGGAGGTCGATTCCAAAACCAAAAGGGTGCATTCGACCTTCAGCCAGACCATAGCGGCGACGGGCAGGCTGTCGAGCATCAATCCCAATTTGCAGAATATCCCCGTGCGCACCGAAATGGGCCGCTCCATTCGGCATTGCTTCATCGCGCCGCCGGGACGCAAATTGCTCGTCGCCGATTACAGCCAAATCGAATTGCGGCTCCTGGCCCATTTCTCGGGCGATCCCGCCTTGGTCGACGCTTACCGTACCGGCCAGGATATTCATACCCGCACGGCCGCAGCTCTCTATGGCGTCTCCGAAACCGAGGTGAATTCGGACATGCGGCGCAATGCCAAGACCGTCAATTTCGGCGTGCTCTACGGCATGGGGCCGATGCGCCTGTCGCAGCAATTGAAAATCCCCATGGCCGAAGCCAAGCGCTTCATCGAGAATTATTTCCAGCGCTATGCCAAGGTCAAATCCTGGATAGAGGAAACCGTTCACAAAGCCCGTAATTCCGGTTATGTGGAAACCCTGCTCGGCCGGCGGCGTTATTTACCCGATTTGGCCGGCGACAACCGCATGCTGCGGGAAAACGCGGAAAGAATGGCGGTCAATACCCCCATTCAGGGCACGGCCGCCGATCTCATCAAAATGGCCATGATTAAAATCGCCAAGCGCCTCGAAACCGAACCCTTGCCTTGCGACATGATTTTACAGGTCCACGACGAATTGGTTTTTGAGGTCGACGACCAGGCCATCGATAAAGCCAAGGAAATGGTGCGCCACGAAATGGTCCATGCCCTGAAATTCGACGTCCCCCTGGAAGTGGGCATGGGCGTGGGCACGGATTGGATCAATGCCAAGGATTAAAATCGGACTGACGGGAAATATCGCTTCGGGCAAAGGCGAGGCGGCCGGGATTTTATCGTCCCTGGGTTGCCGCATCATCGACGCCGACGCCGAAGCCCATCAACTCTACCGCGCCCGTCCCGACCTGGTCCGGAGCATCGCCGCCAATTTCGGTCCCGAGGTTTTGAACTCCGACGGAAGCTTGAACCGCAAGGCCCTGGGCGCCTTGGTTTTCGCCGACCCGGCCGCCTTGAACCGGTTGAATGATTTGGTCCGGCCACCCTTGCAGCTACAGTGCCGTGACCGGTTGCGGGAGGTCCTCGCCGAAGGGGCTGACGCCGCGCTCGACGCCGCCCTGATCATCGAATGGGGCTGGGAAAAGGACTTCGATTCGCTTTGGCTGGTGACCTGCCCCGAAGCCGAGCGCATCCGCCGCCTGATGGTAAACCGTGGTTTAAGCGAAGCCGAAGCGAGGGCGAGGGTGGGTAGCCAAATGCCCGAGGAAAAAAAAATCCCCTTCGCGGACTATGTCTTACCCAATGAAAAAAACCTGGAGGATTTGGCCGAGCGCGTCCGCAAGGGCTGGGACGCGCTGACCTCGCGCTAAGTGGGTGGCCTAACCCCGGGGTTATTCCCCCGGTTGCTCGTCCCGGTCGCGCTCTTGATCCCGGTCTTTGTCCATTTTGTCGCGGAACTTTTCCATCCTTTCTTTCCGTCTTTCGCGCATGCTTTCCTGCATTTCCACGAATTTGGCGTGCTGTTCGGCGGTAAGGTTTTCCAGGAAAAATCCCAGCCCGCGCAAACGCTCCTTAGCCATTTGCTCCTGGACCAGGGATATCTTTTCGCCCCGCTTCATCAATTCGCTAGCGTTCACGGGATAGGTTTGCATGGCTTTCAACAATTCCAATTCGGCCAGGGCCTTGTCGCTGCGCAATTGGATTTTCTTTTTTTCTTGCGACAGGCGGTATTCCCGGAATTTCTTTTTTTGCTCGTCGGTCAAATTCAATTTTTTCAGCAAATGCGGCCGCATGACATCGTCGGCCATCTCTCCACGCCTGTCCATGTGGGATGGCGGTTCGGCATGGGCGGGTGGATGCGCGACCGAGACCAAGGCGAGGGACAAGGCCAACGGCGTGAGGGAGAATAACGTTTTCATGCGGGACTCCTTGGGTTGATTAATAAGCGATTTCACCGAGGGACGCCAACCAGGTGATGGTTTCATCGTCGAGGATTTCAGGGCGTTCCTCCGCGGGGTTCAACGCCGAGGCCAAGGTCGCGTCGAATGCCGCGGCCGTGGCGAGGGATGACGGGTCGGAAAAGGGACGGAAAACCGGAAAAGCCAGCAAGGCGACAGCGGCTGCCAGGGCCAGCAAACCCTCCAGGAAAAGGGAGGGCCGGGACGTGGCTTCCCGCAAGCTCCGATGCGGAGACGCGGCCTGGAAAGGCATTTCCCGGGAGGCATCGGCGGCTATCCTCGCCCACAACTCGGGGGAAGGTTGAATGCGCCGGGCATTCTGAAACAGGTGATCCAAGGGATCAGCCATGGTCGAACTCCTTGGCTAGGATGAAACGCAATTTTTCCCGGGCGCGTGATAGCCTGGCTTTCAAAGTGCCTTCGGGTTCCTCGAATATCGCGACGAGTTCTTTCAAGGATAAACCCTCCGCCTCCTTCAGCCACAGCAGGGAACGCGTATCGGGCTCGAGATAATCGAGCGCCCGTTGCAGCAAATCATGATTCTCCAGGGCCGTCGAAGCCATAGGCTCCTGGCTCAAGGGTTCTTCGGACGGAAGCTCGCGCCGAAGCAAGGCGCGCCGGTTGGACTCGATGCTTAAGAGGTTCAGGCAATGGTTGTGCATGGCCCGGAATAGCCAGGTCCGCAACGAACTCTCGCCGCGAAAGCCTTTCAAGGCCTCGGGTAGTTTCAGGAATAGGTCATGGACCGAATCCTCGGCGGCGGCCCGGTTTTGCAGAATGCGCCAGGATTGATTGAGTAGATTCAGGGCGTGCATGTCGTAGAGGGTTTTAAGCCCTTGCAAATCGCCTCCCCGGATCCTTTCCAGCGCTTGCTTTTCAAGCGGGGATAAGGCCGAAGAGGCTGCGGGGAGCGCGTCCTTGGGGTTGGTGTCAACCGCCGATAGTAAGGAGGACAATAGCATGCTCATACCTCATTAGACCCATAAGGCCGGTATCCGGTTGCATGGGCCAAGGCATTTGCATAAGGTAAGGCCGGACTGGCCAATAACGAGGGGTCATGAAAAAGTCAATCGTCGGTTTGCTGCTATTGGGAATCGCCCTGGGGACTTTATTGGGCTATTGGAGGGCGCCAAAAGGCGATCCCCTGGCCGAATTATTGCCGGCTGAAAAGCTGGAAGGCTATATCGAAGCCACAAAGGTGGCCCTGATTTCCAATGCCCAAGGCCAAAACATTACCGGCGGAACCCTATTGCTGGCCGAGGGATGGGCGCCGGATGGAATTCCGGAAGCGAAATTATTGCCCACGGTGTACGGGGTATTAAAGGCGGTATTGCAGCAAAACCGGGGGGCGGACAAAATCAGGCTTTATTTGGCGGAAGACTCCCTGCTCGCCCGCGCTTACCAGTGGGCGGCCATCGCCGAATACGATCGGGGGCGCATCCTGGTGACGGGCGGTTATCCGACGCCAGCGGAAATCGATTCCCTGAAAAAATTGGGCCTGGACGCCTGTCGTCCCGAATTGGCGGACAGAAAGGCTTTGGCCGAGATCTTCGATAAAACCGGCGGGCTGGCGGCCGCGCGCCTCGCCTATTCGCAATCCCTGACCTTACCCCAGGTGGGTGAACCGAAAGACAATCATTTTCAACTGCCTTTGGAGACCCCGGTCTTAGGCCGGGCGGGGAAAACCTTGGGTCTCAAACCCCAAGCCATGCGTGAAAAGGTCTTGGCCATCAACCGTTTCTATTGGCTCAAGGCCGGGAAAACCCTCGCGGTCCTGGAATAACCCGACGGGCGATTCACAATGCCGAATGCTTTCGTTGCGGTCGGCGCCTAATCGCTGGCGGCGGCATGCGCATGACCCATGCCTATGGGCATGTCCATGGTGATCAAGACCATGGACAACAATTCATTCGCATTGAAGGGTTTCTTCAAAACGGCTTCTCCCGGGACTTCGATGCCGATGGCGCGCAAATAGTCCTCATTCAGGCCCGTCATGAAGACCGACTTCATGTGCGGATAGAATTCCGTCATGCGTTCGGATAATTGCGGCCCGGTCATCTTGGGCATGAAGACGTCCGCCAAAAGCAAATCCATGGGCGGCAGTCCGTTTCCCACCATGTTCAAAGCCTCTTTGGGACTAGTCGCCTGCCAGACGCCATAGCCGCTTTTGCGGAGTACGGTGGCGATAAAGGGCAACATCATCGGTTCATCATCGACCACCAGAATTTGTGAGTTCATAGACCCTCCTAGGGATGTTCCCGAATGGAGTCTTATCTTAGTCAGAGGATCCCCTTCCGTCCAGAAAGTTTTTCCCGTCACGCAAATATTTTAACGTGCTTTTTCACGAAATAAACGGAAAAACGGGGGTATGGCCAAAATGAAGGGATTTTGCGGGCTCGCTTGGCGACCTGGATCACGGGAATTACCTTTGCTCACCCCCGGACGTTTAGCTCAGTTGGTTAGAGTACATCGTTCACATCGATGGGGTCGAAGGTTCAAATCCTTCAACGTCCACCATTTTAAGGCTTACTCCCCCAACCATCCCACGTGGTTCGCGGCGTGTTGCATCGGGGTTATCACCTAGGCAAACAGGCGCGAGAAAACACCTGAGCGAAGTCGGAATTTGACAAATAAACGCCGAAATTAAGGCCCTTTTTTCCCTTTTTTCGCCTACAATAGGGGGATACGACTTACACGTCAGGCCGGCCGCATCAAGGCGCCGATTTTTTGGGTAGTGTGGAAAAACGGGGGGGATTTTGAAACAGTTTCATCGGCATCTCGGGGCATTTCTATTGGCGCTCGCCATGACCCCGGCCGCTCATGCGCAAAGCTGCAATAAGCCGGCGGATTCGGACTGGCAAAAAGTCACCTTGGTGGATGGCAGTTCCCCCATGAAATTGGACAAACCGGTATCCATGTCCATTCTGCCCGATGGACGCGTTTTTATTTGCGAGATGTGGACGGGCAAGATCAAGCTCTTCACTCCCGGTTCGGGATTGACCGAAGCGGCGACGGTTTCGGTTTATTCCGACGGGGTGGAAAACGGGTTGTTGGGAATAGCCGCGGATCCCCATTTCGCCACCACCAATTGGGTGTATGTGTTCTTCGCGCGGAAACTGACCGGATCCACCTATTCCGCTGGGGATGGCAATATTTCCCCGCATGAGCATGTCCTGGCCCGCATGACCTTTTCGGGCGGCAAGCTCACCAATATGAAAGACATTCTGAAGGTTAAACGTTTGACCAAACGCCATGCCGCCGGCGGCATATCCTTCAATACCAAGACCGGAGACCTTTACATCCCGACGGGCGATGATGTGTACCCGGGTAATAGCGCCACCTATTGGGGCGGTCGGACCGAGGCTACCGAATATTTCAATGACTTGCGCTCGGCGGCCAATACCAATGACTTGCGCGGCAAGGTATTGCGTATCAAGCCTTTGCCTTTCTCGGATTCCGAAACCCCGACGCCGGGTGTCGGCTCCACCTATTCCATTCCCGAAGGCAATCTTTTCCCGGTCGGTACGGCCAAAACCCTCCCTGAAATCTACAGCATGGGGCATCGCAACCCTTACAAGGTCAAAATCGATTCCGTTTCGGGATTCGGCTTGATAGGCGAAGTGGGACCGGACGCGCCGGGGCCGGACGCCGCCCACGGACCGACAGGCTCGGATGAATTCAATCTATTGACCGGGCCGGGCAATTACGGCTGGCCCTTCGCCATCGCCGACAATCAACCCTATGTCGCCTTTGACGGTGAGGCCTATACCAAAGGCACGGTCTTCGATGTGAAAAACCTGAAAAACCTTTCCAAGCTCAATACCGGGATCACCGACCTGCCTCCCGCCATCGGCGCCTTAGGTTATTACAATGCCTTGAATTCCCAGACCGGCCCCAGCACCACTTTCGGATCCGGCGCAGAGGCGGCCATTTCCGGTCCTTATTACCGGTATGAAGAAGCGAAACCCGCCGTCAAAATGCCGGCCTATTTCCATGGAAAATTCATCGTAGGCGATTTCAGCCGCAGCAAGGTCTGGCTCATGGAGCTAGACCAAAATAAAGCGCTGAAGAAGGTGGAAAACCTCTGGAGTGTAAACAAGGTGATCGATCTGGGCATAGGACCCGATGGGGATCTCTATGTGATGACCTTGGGAGCCGGTGGATCCTATGAAGGGGATCCCAATTCCGGATCGCTTTACAAAATGCAATTCAAGGGTACTCAATACGCCGCCTCTTCTTGCTCCCAATACGTCTTTCCCGGCGCCACCACGGGCTTGTCGGCAGGCCAGGCGCGTACCCGCTTGGATCGAGCGCGAATCCTCGTAGATTTATCTGCCCGGGCCTTGGTGAGCGCGCCAGCGGGGGCTACCCTCGGCAAGCTTTATGATTTGAAAGGCGAGCTCATTTGGGAGGGCCGGGTACAGGAAGGCCATCTTACCCTTCCCGGTAACCGCGGCTCGGACTTGGGGTTTTTGCATTTTCAATAATCGGGGTTTTAGACAATGAACTGGCAATTTCACAGCATCGGTAAATGGACCCTACTTTTGGCGGGCGCTTTTCCGGTGCTTTCCCAGGCCGCCTGGATGCATTTCGATCCCACCGATACCGCCAAGGTGCCCAAAAAATTCTCCCAAACCGGCTTCTATTCCAATTGGCAAGCCAAGACGGTGACGCCTGAGGCCGCTGCCTTTGACGTGAATACGCCGCTTTGGAGCGATAATGCGGCCAAACATCGCTGGATATTGCTGAAGAATTCCACCGACCGGGTCCAATTCAATCCCGCCGAGGACTATTACGGATATCCCGACGGGGCCGTCTTCGTCAAGCTTTTCCAGCACGACACCATCCCAGGCAATCCCGCTTCGCGCATTTACTGGGAAACCCGCGTGCTGGTCAATAAAAAAGGCGTGGATTCTGCCAATTCCATGCGAGCCTACGATTATTGGTATGCCTTCAGTTATAAGTGGAAAGCGGATGGATCCGAGGCTTACCTGGTTTCCGAATTCGGTTTCGATACCTCGATGACGATTCAGGTCGGCGGTCAAAAGACCTTCCGGAAATGGGCTTTCCCTTCGGTTGGCGCTTGTAATCAATGCCATCGTCAGTACGAGAAGAATAACGACGCATTCCAAGGCCGGGCGGTCTTGGGCTTTTATACCCCCCAGTTGAACCGGCCATCGCTTGCCAATCCGAGCCTTAACCAGATAGCGGAATTGTTCCAGAAGAATATTCTCGCTGGGTCGCAAGCCGCTCCCACCGAATTGGAAATAGCCAAAATGCCGAAATGGGGGCGGGTGGATGATGAAACCGTGCCCTTGGATACCCGCGCCCGGGCCTATATCGCGGCCAACTGTTCGGGTTGCCATGGCGAACGGGGCTTGTCCACCAATGCGACGCCTCATGTAGCCGAATTGAATTACGATTTTTTCAAAAAGTCCGGCGACTCCCTGACGCCTTCCATGGAATTGCGGGGCGTCTCGGTAGGCGTTTTCGATTTGGTCCCCGTCGCAATCAATGGCGATACGGTAAATCCCGCCTTGATAGTCCCGGGCCATCCGGAACTATCCGTGCTCCTGTATAGGATGAAACACCGCAATAGACTCGCCCCGGAAGAAGATGACGCATTCCGAACGATCACGGAGCAAATGCCACCGGTAGGCGTCTTCGAGGAAGACACCATCGCCACCAAAATGATTTCTCGATGGATTAGCGGGCTCACTCCGGCCTCCATTCGCCGGGGGCAGGCTCGAATTACCGCCGCGATTCCCACGCTTCACGGCAATATCCTGACGATACAGGTCGCTCCTACCGACAAGGTTTATTTGACCGGGGTGGATGGACGTAAATTCGCGCCGAGCCGGATTTCGGAAGGACGCTATCAACTTCCCTCCGGCCTGCCACGCGGCCTCTATATCCTGCAAGCGGGAAGCCGGTCTTACCGATTTGTTTTCTAAGCGGGGGCTAGGGCCTCAACCCTTCCCTCAGCCTATTCCGCCGGCCTGAGTCGCTCCCGGCATGCCAAGGAATATGAAATCCTTATACCCTGGCACCCCCTCCGAAAGAGGCTGGCGCCAGGCAAAACCGATCAGGCCGATGCGAAGAGGCTAAATCCCCGCCACCAGGGATATGCTTCCCCTCAGCAATTCTCCCTTCACCGTGCGGTACAGATAGAGGTAAACGGGAGCCTTGAGCCCATCGGCTTGAGGCTGCGACCAATTCCGTTGGCCCGCATTGTATTCGGATTGAAAGACCAAGTGCCCATTGGGTTCGAAGACCATGAGCTTGCCGGAATTCAATTGCTGGTTGTTCTGAATGGTAAACCCCTGGCCGCGGATCTGGAAATGCAAATCGCTGCGCGGCTGGGACAGCTTGGCTATCGGCGACTTCACCGGAACCACGGCTTGCAGGGTCGGCTCGCAAGGCAGGGTGGCGGCCGAAGTGAGACCGGCCTGGGTAAAGGCGGAAGTCGCATAGGTATCGATATTGGCATAGGTGGCGAACATCGCCTTGGGATTGGCGGGCTTATTGGAAATTTCCGCCCAAGCGGCCATGGCCTGCAAACGGACATGCCCGTGGCTGTCGTTTACCGAGCAGGCGTCATTGATGGATTGGGCGCTCGCCGCCGTGCGGGGCATGGCTTTCAGCACATTCTCACGCACGCACCAGGCGGGATGGGTCAACAAGTCCTTCAAAATCGGATCCCAGCGGGTGGGATTGCCGGTCGCTTCGAATTGTCCCAAGCCGGATAGGGTCCAGATGGCGTGAGTCACGGCGGGATCATTGCCGACCGCATCGACTTGCCGGGAATTCTTGAGAATGCCTTCCAGCAAGGTGCCGATTTCCTCGGTATAGCCTTTCCAGATGAGTTGGCGTTGGGCATGCAGGCGCCACAGGAAATTCGGATTGCTCAAGGTGGCGACGAGCTGCGGTACGGTGGCATTGGTCAGGTTGAGGACGGGCTCGCGGGAACCGTCTTCGGGCGTAACGCGGTAAATGCGATAGCTGTTCTTCTCGCGCAGCTTATTGTTCCAGGCTTGGCCCGGACCCGCCGGCTGAAGGGGATTGTGCACGAATAAATAGTTGTTCCAGTCGAGTACCCAAACCGCGCCATCGGGACCGGTCCTGGCTAAGATGGGGGCTACCCAGGCGTCGCTGGACGCGAGGAGATTGGAACGTTCCGGACCTGGCATGCGAATGGCGCGCCAAGTACTCCCGGTATTATTGCCATTGGTAGAGACCACCAGGCTGTCCTGATTGCAAAGCTTGCTGGCGCCTTCGCAAACAAAAGCGAAGCGATTCCAGTACTTCTGGGGGAAAAGCCGCGAGGTGTAAAAGTGCAACCCGGAAACCGCGGTTGATCCGGTCTTCCAGACATTGTTGGACTTGCCCGTAGAACCCTCAGCATAATAGCGGTCACCGGTAATGGGATAAAACTTGTCGGCGTCTGAACCGTGAGGATTATTATTGGTGACGGTGGCAAGATCATAGCGAATGTCGAAAGCCTCCTGTCCCTTGCGGATGGAGTGATTGATATGCGGGGTATTGGTGGCTCCCGATTGGAAGATTTGCCCGTCTTCCATGACACCGACGCCCCAAGCATTGAATGGGCCCTTGGTGGAATAGAGCTCAAACTTCTTTTCGCTGAACCCCATGGCGGGATGACGGAATCGGTAAACCTTGCCATTGCTGCAATCGACATTATCGGCCTTGCAGCCGCCCCAACCATCGATCCCGTATATCCAATTGTCTAAACCATAAACAAAACTGCTGATGCCGCTATGGGTATCGTAATTCCCGTTGCCGCCGCCCATCCCATTCCATAGGATGACGGGAGTTCCGGCCGTATCGTTATTATTGGGAAAGAACACGGCATAAGGCACCATGCTCACGACAACACCGCCTTTGACCATTTCAATGCTCTGGGGCATATTCAGGCCATCCCTAAAAACCTTGACCTTGTCCATCACCCGATCGCCATCGGTATCTTCGAGGATTAAAATGCGATCCTGTCCTCCCACGAATTTCTGGTCGGTAACGGAATTGGAGGCCGTCCGGATGATATTCGGATAACTCCGCGGCTCCACCAACCACATGCGGCCCCTTTCATCGAAAGTGAAATGCTGGGGATAGGCAATGCCCCCCACGCTCTTTTCCGTAGCCCAAACCTCAGCTACGAGGCCTGGCGGGGTTTGAATGCAACCGATGGATTGCTCGGGCGTGATTTGCTTTTGAATGGTGCCCGCGGGATAGGTCGAAGATGGGCTCGGTTTGACGCTGAATTGGCCCCAATTATCCGCTGCATCCGCGGCTTGGCGCATTTGCGTCAAATCCGGGCAAGTGCTGCCTTTATTGACCAAGGGGGTCGCACCCAGGGCCAAGGTGCTCGAAAGGCACAAAGCAAGGGCGACGCTAGTAGAAGAGTGAAGCATATTTTCCTCGAAATAGGGGCAAAATGAATAACGCTTAGACCAAAATCCGGGGAATTTCACCCACCATACCCCAATTTAACGCGCGCCCCGTTGAAATGCATGCGATGCGTCGATTAATCTAAAGTTGGCCCTATGAAAATCGACATATCCACACCGGCCCTGCTCTTTCCCGCCATTTCACTTTTGATGTTGGCTTATACCAACCGCTTTTTGGGTTTGGCCTCGGTGATACGGCAATTGCATCAAATCCATGGGGATTCACCCAAACCCATTTACCGGCAGGAATTCGACAGCCTCCGCCAGCGCCTTAGACTCATTCGCGACATGCAATCCTGGGGGGTGCTCAGCCTCATCTTTTGCACCACCTGCATGTTCGTCCTCTTCCGCGGGTATACGCGTATAGGCGAAGGCCTATTCGCCGGCAGCATCCTCTGCATGCTGACATCCTTGGGCCTATCCTTGATAGAAATCCGCAAGTCCATCTTCGCCCTGGATTTGCACCTCATGGATTTGAAGCGGGGAGGGAGGGAATAGTCATGCCTTACCAGCTTTACGGGCTTTTTCTTTTCGCCTTGATCGGCTCCATCACCCCCGGGCCGAATAATATCCTGCTTTTCGTCTCGGGACAGCATTTTGGGGTGCGCAAATCCCTTCCGCTGATGATAGGCATTCAAACCGGCTTCTTCGTGCTTTTGGTTTTATCGGCCTTGGGCGTTTCCGCCCTCATCACGGCACGCCCCGGCTTGCACGTGGTGATGAAAGCCGTCGCTTCCGCCTGGCTACTTTACCTGGCATTCAGGATTTGGAGGATGGATAGGCTTCAAGGCGATGTCGCCCCCCGTCTCATTACCTTTTCCCAGGCCTTTTTCATGCAATTCATCAATCCCAAAGCCTGGACACTGACTCTGAATGGGGCGGCCGCTTTCATGCCGGTCTATGCCACGCCTATAGCCCGCATTTCCGCCTTCATCGTCGTCTTCATAAGCGTCGGTATTTTCTCGATGACGGTCTGGGTCAATGCCGGCCACGCGCTTTCGCGTCTCGTCGCCTCCCCTGCGACCCATCGCCTGCTTACCACGATTCTAGCCCTCTTACTTGCTTCCACCTTGATCGCGGTCTGGATGTGAAGCTTGGCCAAGGAAACGCCGTGAAAAATTCGCAACCGACCATACCCGCCTACAACGAGGCGCAGGCCAAGGAAGACAGGGCCATCTGCGATTTATTAAAAAAGGAAATTGAAAATGCTTTGCCGGACGCCGAAAGCAAAATCTGGCATGGCAGTCCCGTTTGGTTTTTGCACGGAAACCCTATCGTCGGCTACCACAAACTGAAGGAGAACGTCAGGCTCCTTTTCTGGAGCGGCCAATCCTTCGAAGAGGATAAACTATTGCCCGAGGGCACTTTCAAGGCCGCGGAAGCCCGGTATACCCAGGCGGGTGAAGTCAAGGTGACGCATTTGCGACGCTGGCTGGCCAAGTCCAAGCGCATTCAATGGGATTACAAGAACATTGTGAAGCGAAAAGGAAAATTGGAGCGGCTATGCTGAAAGGGTTGCCATGGATGCGCTAAATTTACGCTTGGCATGGCCGGCACCATTGGGAACACCTCAAAATGGCGTTGAACCAACCGTAATCGATACCCTGGTGCACCGGGGATTTAGAGCGGTTCCGGGTTTTCCAGGACGCCGAGATAGGGCAGATTTCGATGCAAGCCGGCATGGTCCATGCCATAACCCACCACGAAAACATCGTCGATGGTAAAGCCGAGATAGTCGATGGGCACGGCGACGATTTGCCGCGAGGGTTTATAGAGCAGGGACGCTAATTTCAGGCTGGCCGGCCTATGGGTGCGCAGTACGTCCAATAATCGCGTCGAGGTGCGTCCGGTGTCGACGATGTCTTCGACCAGCAGGAGATCGCGCCCGTCCAGGGCCAGATCGGTGACTTCATGAATGCGCACCGAGCCTGAAGACGCCGTGGCATCGCCATAACTTTCAGCTCGAATGAATTCTATGCGCAAGGGAAGACCGATGGCCCGGGCGAGATCGGCGGCGAATACAAAGGCGCCTTTCAGGGAGCAGACCAGCACGACATCGCGGCCTTGATAGTCCCGGGTGATTTCCCGTCCCAAGGCCGCGACCCGCTTGGCGATGACATCCGCGGAGAATAAGGTATTCATGGGAGGATAGGGACGGACTTGCGCCTCTGGATAGCGGGGTACGCCAAATCTAATCCGCCGGCGGTCATACCGCCATGGGGTTTTAAGGCTGGAGAAAAGACAAGCAACCCCTGCCCATTCTCCGGCCAAAGAATTTAGGGTTGAAAGGCCGCCAGCAGGGCCGCCGTCTCCACGACTTCCTCGACGAGAACGATTTTGCCATGCTTGACGGTGAAGGCATGGGCCCAGTGCGCTTTCCAAGATTTCCCAGTCGGTACGGCCGTGGCCTCCTCGTATCCCAGCACGACGACTTGATCGCCTTCCGCGATGAAACTCAAGGTTTCGAATTTTTCCACCTTGGCATTTTGTCCAAAGGACTCGAAGAAACCCTGTATTGCCGCAATGCCCTCATGGGTTCCGGCGAAAGGGATTTCGGAAGGGCCATAGAGTACCCATTTCGCTTTTTTATCGAAGGTAGCGAGGATGCCGGGGAGATTCCCTTTTCCCAGGTTATCGTACATCTCCTTGACCACCGCCAAGGGCTTATGGCTTTTAGGATGATCGGGCTTGGATTGCCGTAATGCAGCCGGCTCCGTCATGGCGGAGCTAGACGCACCTTCGGGTTCGGTGCAACTGATGGATATGCCCAGGATACCGGTAATCAAAAAGGTTTTGAAACAAACGCCGGCACTGAAAAGTCGCGCTAATCCTCGATAGGCCATGATTGACTCCCTAAGAATGGATTGTATGCATTGACGGATATTATTGCATCCGTGACTTTCAATACTAATCAATTCCATGCCGACTGAAAATATTTTCCCGCCTTACGGCTATCGGCGATGGATCGCGGGGAAGAGCGGAAACCGGGCGTATGGGGTTTGGGGTCGACAACTGTAGGTGCGCCGACATACGGAGGTAACTGATCCTTGGTACAGGTTGTGGACAGCCATAGAAAAGTTAAACAGTCAGGGACGTTTAACCCTAAATTATCCGGAATGCCATACAATCATGATAGACAACCGACACCATCCGCATTTACCGACGGCTCCCGGCGAAAACGCCCCTGAGGCCTATTTTACCCTGGAACTGCAAGCGGATATTTATAAGCGGGCCGCAGAGCGAATGCGGCACAGGGTTTTCGTCCAAGAACTCGGATGGGTGGGTACAAATAAAGCTTGCGTTGAGACCGACGATTACGATTCCACCTCCAACCATTTCGGTGTGCTTCGCAATCAGGACGTGATTGGTCATATGCGGCTGACCCGGCGCCCCAACCCATTCATGCTTGAAAAGGAATTTCTCCGTTTATTGCCGGATGGGTACCGGCTGGAAGCCGGGCAGGAGGTAGCTGAAATTTCCCGCCTCTGTATCGCGGCGGAATTTCGTTCCAAGCGACTGGTTTGGGAAAACCGGCGGGTTTTCGTGAGCGAATTGCTTTACGCCTTCCTGTGGAAGTGGTGCCAAGGCTCGGGCGTCGCCGTTCTTTATTTCGTCACGACCCCATCCATTGCCCGACTATTGCGTTTACAAGGCTTTCCATGCCGCATGATCAACCAGCCCAATAAGGAATTGGGAGCGGTGGCCTGCCGACTGGCGTGGCGGGAATATGCGGGTAACGGTCGCCTCGCCGGAAATACCCTGATTCACAAACCCCTTTCCATGGCGACGGCGATCGCATGACCCCGGTTCACCGCATTCAATTTAGCCATGACATTGGCGATATGGAACTTCACGGTGCGCTCGGAAATCCCTTGTATCGACGCTATCTCCCAATTGCTTTTACCTTGCTTGACCCACGCCAAGACCTCGGACTCCTTGGATGTGAGCACATGATTCGACCGCCCGCAATTGGATCCAATGGACCTTATCAAGGCCTGGTGAAGGTGCGGACCGGCCAAATGCAATAAGGCCCCCTGCCTTTCCTTTGGCGAGGATCTTGTCCAACTGAACGACATCAGGCTTATTTCGTTTCTCTCCTGAACGGGTAATCCGGTGGTCCATCCCTCATTCAAGCCGTGATCTTTGGAAGCCGAAAGAAAATATTTCGGCGGGGGGCTGGCGGAATAAATGTCTTTCCAACACCTGGTACCTGGATTTGGCGCATGCATTTGAATTACGGGATCGACGGCCGCGAATCTCCCCTTTTGATAAGCTTCGAGCCACTGGTTCGGATAGCTGTGATTGATCCAGCTCGTGGCGTGAAACTCACCGGTTTCATTGCGTTTAATCAAAGCCAGGATAGCCGAATCGAATTCGCAGATTGATTTTAATTGCGAAACGATCGAGAAAACCTCTTCTTGGGACTTGCACGCGACACTGGATCGCATGATTTCGGAAAGCGCTATAATGTCGGATCCAAATTGATTTCTAAGTCGAGACGAAATGGAAAGCATAATGCGCTCCGAAAAATAAACCTACCAGGCCGGATCCCTGAACCGACCCCAGAATAGATACTTCGGAACCTTCCCGCAATCAATACTTCAGATTTACCCCTCCCTAAGCGGATTCAACGGCGATTAAATCATGCGCCGGAATTGGATTTCCCAGCTTATGGAATTCTTTTCCCAGGTTCGGAAACAACGCGCACCCACATTTCGGACCTTCCGAACAGGGGATTCAGCACATAGCCACGCAGCTCTAACTTATCTTCGGATACCAGGATCGCTCTGCAGGCATAGGTATTACCCGAATTGGGATCATAGATTTTTCCGTTTTTCCAAATTCCCGGGCCATCTTCGTTTAAACCGGAAAGTATGGTCAAACCCAAAATGGGTCTGGCTTGAAGGTCCGTTTTGGGGTTTTGGGTATCCGTCCAGGGAATGCCTTGCTTATCATTCGGCTCCTTTAGCCAAACGATGTCGCCGCATACCGAACGACTGCATGATCTGATTTTGACGATGGAAGCACTATCTTCGGTAACCCATGATCCCAAAATAGTGGGGATCTTTTTTTCGGCGGAAACAGCCGATCCGGCGCCAAAGACGAAGCAGGCCAGGGAGAAACAGAAAATCCAATTCACGGGAGAATTCTCAGCGAGCGGATCTTTGGAATCAAGAAGAAGAAGGGATAAATCAGAAGATAGAGATTCATAGCCCACCAACTGATGCTGTAATCCGAACGGATCACCCAGAAAGCGATGGCCTGCAGACCCGAGCATACCGTTAGCGCCAAGGAGATAATGGCGAGGATTTCCGCCCTCTCCGCATTTCGCTTGGTGAACCAGAGGCAAGACAGGCCGGTCGCCGAGATCAGTAAATCCAACGGAAGGAAAGACCAATTCCAGGCGACCATGATTGGGTTGTCGTAATCCTTGAATAGATATTCAGGCGGTAAATTGGCGAAAGCGGCGACCAGCCAGTAGACGATGAAACCGATATCGGTTGCGTAAAAGAAAAATTTCATCATGGTGATATTCCCGCCGGGGGCCGGGCGGGTCCGAGTAGAGGAATTGGATTTACGGCCTCCGCTTCAAAGCCATCTTTCCTAACCACTTTCAAATGGTCGGCTGAGAGAAAAGGACGTTCGAAAACCAGATGGAATATCCAGGATAGCGCTATCACCATCGGTATGCATAAGGCGGAAAGGGTCAGGAATTGCATTCCGTCGTTCAGCCCCAATGGTTCAATCCAAATTAGCCAATCCAAATGGATGAGCGGCGCGTGGATTAGGTAAAGGCTGTAAGAAATGGTCCCCACCCAAACGAGGGGAGCCCATTCCATCATCCTGGCGAATGGTCCCTTTTTCCCCATGATCACGCTTAGGGTCAGCAGCACGCAAGGAAGATCAGCCAGCACGAAAGATTTCTCAATGAGTTGGTGTCCGAGCATCCCACAGAGGGCCATCAGGACCAGGAGGCTAGCGAAAGCGATTCCGCCCCAGGGCAAAGCGCGAAACCATGCCTTGTGCGCCGATTGTTCGGCGCGGGCGAGAAGAAGGCCCGCCAGGAAAAAGGCTATCAGGTCGAGAAACTGGGGCGGGATGGCATTGATTCCGAGGATCATGAATCCGCCAATCAGCAGGTAAACTCCGGCGATGGAGGAAATCCCCGCTGAAAGCGATCCGTACCGATCCACCAGCCGACTGAAAAACGGCAATAGAAGGTAAAGCTGGAATTCGACCGCTATCGACCAAAAAACATAGTTGATACGGGTCGCTTCGAAGAAATCATGAACAAGAAACACGTTTGCGAAAAGATGGGTCCATGCCACCGGAATACTGATGTCCCATTGTCTACCCGTGGGATGGGATAGAAGGGTTATCGATAACACAAAACATATCGCCAAAGCGGCGTAATACGGGGGAAGAATACGTCGCGCCCGCCGCTTCATGTAAGCGAAATAGGCCCCGGTGAAAGCTGTTGGCCGCGCCGGAAAACGCTTCTGTCCCAAACAATACCCGGAAATCGCGATGAAGGCCACTACGGAAAAATGGCCATAGTATAACCAACCCGTCCATGAAGCCCACGAACCGACGGGATAGGTTCCATACCCCTGCGGCCAGGGCACCGCAGGCCAGATTTCATACCATAGATGACTGAGGAATACGTAAAACGCGGCGAAGCCTCGCATTCCGGTCACCCGGCGCATTTTACGGAATCGGTGGTCTTGATCCCCGGAAAACGCCATGGGCTTCCCCACTGGCGTCATACCTTGGTCATGCCCACGTATACGCTGAAGCGATGAATCACCGGGATCGGCTGACCCGCGTTTTTTCTCCGATCAAAGAGGGCTATTGCGGATTGCTCCAATGCCGGATAGTGTTTGGGATCGATGGCATTGATAAATCCCGAGCTTACTCCACCCCGATTCAGGTATTCAAGCAGGGATCTTCCCGAATCCATGGTCAATTCCAACTCTTCGTCGCGCGATTCGATCATTTGAAAACCGCGCCGTCGCGCCGAGTCCGCGATGGCCTTGCTTGAACCCGGCAGCTTGAGATCCACCTTGCGGATTAACGCCAGGGGGTTTTCGGTGAGCACCTGCCGGTACATGTTAGAAACCTCCGCCAAGGAGTCTTTCCGGTTTTCGATGATGACGAGTTTTCCCCCGGGAACGAGTACGCGGCAGGCAGCAGAAAAGAAACGGTCCCAGTCGAGGTAGCAAAGCCCCCATAGGCAGTAGATCCGGTCGAATTCGCCGGTGGCCCGCGATTCCAGCCAATCGACTCCATCGGCAAGAACCGGTTCGATATTGACTAACCCGTGCTTTTGGGCTTTGGAAACGCATTGCTCCAGCATCCCGGGCGATAAATCGATGGCCTGGACGTTCCCATGGGCGCCGACCGCATCGGCGATCTCCAGGGAATGGCAGCCGGTTCCACAAGGAAGATCGACGACATTCATGCCGGGTTTAGGAAGATGGTTCCGCACCAATGAAGCGGCGTGGATACCGAGACGGGAGGTGTAATATTCGTCGTAAGTAACCGCCGCCCGATCGTAGTCGGGAGTGGGGTCGGTGGGATTGTTGCGGTTGGAAAAATCACGGATCGCCAAACGCGCGAGTCCGATTGTGCTTTTGATCATGGGAATCCCCTGGTTAATGAGTGCGGTGAAGTTCGGTGAGCTGGAGTCCCACGCACCCTATCAGGAGCAGTGCGAGGAAAAAAATCCTCCAGTTGGACAGTGGTTCGTGAAACAGGATCCATCCCAAGGCAGAAACCATGGCTATTCCCGCTCCGCTCCAAACCCCATAGGCGACGGCAATGGGAATTCCTTTTAGGGCAAGGCCGAGGAAGAATAGGCAACCCAGATAGGCGGTTAAAGAGACGGCGCCATAGGCCGCATGCTCGAATCCATAGGATTTCTTCATCAGAAGAGTGCCAATCACTTCCAATACGATTGCGGCGGCGAGATAAGCCCACTTCATATCAATTTCTTTCGAAAAAGCCAGTGCGTTGGATAGCCTTGGATACGGCCGCCAGCGCGGTATCCAATTCGCCGGTGGAATGCGAAGCCATTACCGAGGTACGGATCATTGATTCGTCCAATCTTACGGCTGGAAATAGGGCGCAATTGACGTATACGCCTTCTTCCAGCAGGCATTCCGCGAAATGCAGGCACTTCTCGATTTCGCCCACGGGAATGGGCACGATAGGACCGCCTTCCGCATCCACCTTAAGCCCCATGGAATAAAGCCCCTGCCTCCAGTATCTCGCATTGCCCGATAAGGTTTGCACTCGATGCGGCTCCGAAATCAGGATATCGAGGGCGCATTCGGCCGCCGCCAATTGCCCGGGAGGGAGTGAGGCGGAGAAAATCGCCGATCTCCCGTGGAAACGGATATACTCGATGAGGTCGGAAGGGCCGGATACGAAACCTCCAATCGAAGCGAGCGTCTTGGAAAAAGTGCCGGTCAGAAGATCGGCTGCTCCGGGAGATGCGAAATGCTCCTCCACTCCCCTGCCGGTGGCTCCGACCGTTCCAATCGAGTGGGCTTCATCGATTACGAAGGCGACCCCATGATGGGCGCAAATCCTGGATATCCCCGGCAAGTCCGCCAAATCCCCTTCCATCGAATACATCCCGTCGACCATGACCATGGTATTGGCCTGGGGGGAAACCGAACGCCTTAGAAGCTGATCGAGATGATGCGGATCATTATGCCGGAAGGGAATGATGTCGCAACCCGCGACTTTGGCGCCATCCAGAATAGAAGCGTGACAGGAACGATCGACGAGGAGGCGCGATCCCGGTTTCGCCATGAGCGCCGACAGCAGGCCCAAATTGGCCTGGTATCCAGTCGTGAATACCAAGGCGTCCTCCCGCCCGAGAAAAGCGGCGATTTTTTTCTCCAATCGTATGTGGTCGGAGGTGGATCCATTCAGAAGCCTTGATCCGGTCAGGGAAGGCCCCTTCTCGCTTACGGCGTTCACGGCGGCCTGGCGTACACGCGGATCGGTAGTCAATCCGAGGTAATTATTGGATCCCAGCATGACCAGGGATCGTCCGTCGAACAGGCAGGTGGACCCTTCATTGCGCTCCACCTCGCGGTAGAATGGCATGAATCCGCCGGCAGCCTGGCGTCGACGGAGGTCTTGCGACCAGGCCCGAGGCTCCGAAAACAGATGTCCATTACCCGTGCTCTCCTGGCGAAAAAACCGCCTTGTACTTGTATCGGTGCTCGTTTCCATTAGGGGGAATCGTCCTTATTTGAAAGAATCAAGACGGCATTATGGCCGCCGAACCCGAAAGAAAATTTGGCGACGTGGCGAAACCCGCCTTTCACCTGGCCCTTCGCAAAGTTGAGATCAATTTCAGGATCATCGAGATTAGGCATCGCGTGGACAGCGGATTCCAGGAGAGCCACCACGGACGCGATGGTTTCAACGGCGCCCGAGGCTCCCAGCAAATGTCCCGACAGCGCCTTGGTGGTGCCCACCACCGGACGGCTGGGGAAAAGGTCGCGGATCAATTCGGCCTCTACGGCGTCATTCGCGGTGGTTCCTGTGCCATGGGCATTGATGACGTCGATATCGTCCGACGTCAAGCCTGCGTCGTCGAGAGCCGCTCGCACGCATTGGCGAATGCATCGACCCTCGGGATGCGGCGCCATGGGTGAGTGCCCGTCGCAATTCTCGGAGAAGCCGTCCAACCACGCCAGGACATTCGCGCCTCGCGCTTCGGCATGCTCCTGGGTTTCAAGCACCAAGGTACCGGCGCCGCCTCCGCCGAATAAAAAGCCATTCCGTTCACGATCGAAGGGGCGGTTGCATTTTGCCGCCTCCGGAATGCGGGTCAGGGTGGCCGCGACGTCGAAGCCATGATACATGCAACCGGTTTCATCCATCAGGTATTCCGTACCCCCGGTGATGCACCATTGGGCTTCCCCGTTTTTCAAGGCGAGGTACGCGTTTCCTATCGCCACGGTGGCGGACGCGCAAGAACTCGCATAGGATCGGCTCGGGCCATGGATTTTGAATTTCCTGGACAGAGTCCCGGAAGTTGAATTCAGCATCACCATGCTAACCACAAAAGGGTTGAAACGAGCGGACGGCTCCTTCAGGAAAGCGGACCTGGCCCCGGGTAAATGGTTGATGTGATTACGCATCAAGGAAGTAATCCCGCCCGCTCCGGTTCCGAAAAAAACTCCGCCATTCGGCGCATTCGCGGGGATTCCCGCCATCTCCATGGCTTCCTGAGAGGCATCCATGGCCAGAATCGCCACCGGATCGAGCTGTTTCCTTTCCACTGCGCTGAGGCATGCCGCCTCCATCCATTCCATAGGCAGAGGCGCTATCCAGGAGGCCTTCGGACTCCAGAGTTCCACCCACTTTTCGGGAATGCGAGAGACAGGCATGTAGGAGTTTCTCAGCGCTTCACGAAATGCCTGCACTCCTTTCCCGAGAGGCGAAATCACACCCATCCCGGTGATGGCTACTCTGGGAGGTTTCAAACCGTGGTTATCCCAGGCGTCGCCGTCGCGACATCGGCGCTTCCGGGATGGGATACCGGCTCAAGCGCTTGGGCAATCAGGGCGATGGTATCTTTAATCGAACTGACCAACCTTACGCTGTCGTCATCGACCCGGATGTGGAACTCGTCTTCGATTTCCATAATGAGCGATGTCATGTCGAGAGAGTCGGCGCCTAGGTCCTCGCGAAAGCGCAAATCGGGAGTTAATTCGGGCGCGCGCGGCATGACTTTGCGAATCGCGGTTTTTAAAATTTCTTCAATTTTTTCGCATTCCATGGTGCTCTTCCTCCTGAAAGGACATATTCGATTCATGTTGTCGTCGCGGGATCAAAAAACATCGGTATCAAACGGCGCTATTCGTTTGATGGCGAGGAAAGTCGATAATGGTGGGTCATTTACCTAGCTGTCCGAACGGACAGGATGGATGACTATGCGTTCCATCCAACCCTAGCCGGGTACCCTATCAAGTCTTAATTGTCCAAACGGGAAATCACTTTCCCTTTTCAGCCTTGCGGCTATCGGATCGCAGGGAAGATTGGAAACCGGCCGTACTGGGTTTCGGGGGGGAAACCCGAGGGGGAGAGAATCATCCGTCCAGTCAGGTCATAACGCATTGGCAACCCCGTTTGGCCGGCTTCGCGGCGGCGGAACGGGTTAACGAGGGGTGTTTCATCCTCGCAATCTTGGCCGGTGGCCTTTAAGAAATAAAGCCGCCCGATCAAATTCAATTCCGCGCAGGAAAAACGCCCGTCCGGTGGGGTAAAACCCGAATCGATGGCCAAGCGCGTCAGCGGTTTTTCGGAACCCGCAAAAAATGCGAATTGTTGATCGGCCCCGGTGGCCTTATAGTAATACCAGTGCTCAATGCTTTCGTTGGCGATGAAAATGTCGATGAGATTGGAAAGCTGCGAGGCTATCTCGGTTTCGGACAAGGCCGCGTCGATATTCCCGAATTCGGTGACCCAGACCGGCGCCTTTCCTCCGCGGGCGACCAGGACATCGGAAATCTCAACCACTACCCGGTCTGTTTTTTCCTGGAGTGACGATTTATCCATGATGGGAAGGCGATCATCGTAGGGGTAGACGTGAATGGAAATGATGTCGGGATGCATGTCCGGACTCACGGCTTGCAAGGCTTGGCGGGCATATACCGCCGTTTCCTGATCGGAAAGGCGCGAGAAAACGTTTTGCCGCACATTGGCTTCAATCGAATCGAACCTCGCCTCCCCCGGCGATCCCAAACCATTGCCGGTCATGGTTTGCCGCAAGTATTCTTGCAGTTTAGGGATGATGTCCTCCGCCACCTCATGCACGAAAAGCGAACCGAAAGCGACTTTCGCGGTGGAATCCTCGGACTTGATGATGCGGTAATACCTGGAAAAAAGTTCGCCATACTCGCCCGGCAATAGCGGTGGAAAAAAATTGGGCTCATTGCCGATTTCCCACACCGTTCCCGTGATGGCCGGAACCTTCGTTTTCTCCCGCCGGATGGTCTGCACGATTTGTGAGCTTTCAGCCGCTGCCAAGGACGCCGATGGAGGCGAATACCAAACCCAAACGGGTTTTACACCGATCGGAATGGTGAACCAAATGGCAAGGGATTGCACATAGGCGGCGAGCTTACTCTGAAATTCCGCGAGGGATTCCCCCAAACCGTCTGATCTCTCGGTCAACTTGGCGACGCGTCGTACCACTTCGTATCCCACCTCCGGATCATGGGATTCCGAGGTCGAATGCATTTGGGTGGACGACGGAGGGTAATTTCCTTCCAGGATATAATGCGATAACCCGAATTTTTCCGCGAAGGCTTTTCCTCCCGTGCCCGCGAACCCGAAGCGCGGATCGGTTTCGGCGAATGCATGCTGGGACAAGGACAGGAGGAAAAAAGCCGTCCCTATTTTGAAAAGCGGATGCCGGTTCATGTGACCGCCTGGATTAGGCATGAACCCTGTTCACGCCGATGTCATTCTCCCTCATCCTAGGACCCGATGGAGTCCATGCGCAACAGTAATTTCCCATCGTCTTGACACCGGGCGCAAGAAAGCCCATTTCCCGCCCACTTTCGCCATATTCCTAAGGAAAATCGGTGGGTTGGCCCCTAGATTGGTGGAATGCCGGAGAAAAAATGAAAATACCCTTATGGATGGCCTTGGGTTTTGCCGTCGCCCACGGACAAATCCTCCATGTCATCGATCCGCAAAAGACCCGGCAGTATTTCGAGGGCTGGGGTGCCAGTCTTTGTTGGTGGGCGCATGGCGCCGGCCGTTGGAATGACGCCGCCCTGAATGTTCTCGTCGGAGATCTCACCGATCCCGATACGGGACTGGGATACTCGATATTCCGCTACAATATCGGCGGCGGTGACCAACCCGGACATAATCACTTCCGTACCTATGGCGACATTCCCGGTTACAAATCCTCATCGACCTCGGCCTATGATTGGAATGCGGATCCCTATCAGCGCAAGGTCGCGCAAAAACTCGCGGCGCGCTCTCCGCAGGCCATTTGGGAGGCCTTTTCCAATTCGCCTCCCTGGTGGATGACAAAAAGCGGATGCGCGGCGGGCATGGCCGACGGATCCGACAATTTAAAGCCCGAGAATTTCCCCGCCTTCGCGGACTATCTCGGCGAAGTCGTCCAGCATTTCCATGACAACTGGGGTATCACCTTCAGGACGGTGGCGCCTTTCAACGAACCCAGCGCGGGTTGGTGGAAGGAGAACAACAATCAGGAAGGTTGCGGCTTTCTCAACGATCAACCGCGCTTGGTCAAACTACTGGGCCAAAACCTCGTCGCCAGGGGATTGCCTGCGACCAAGGTCAGCGCCGCCGACGAGAACTCCATCACGGACGCGGTGACGCGGATGCGCGGCTATGACGACTCCTCCCTGGCCGCGCTCACCCAAATGAACGTGCATTCTTACAACGGAAAAACCAGCCGGACGGCCTATGCCGCCTTAGCCAAGGAAAAGGGCAAAAGGATATGGCAAAGCGAGTCCGGCCCGCTGGTCTGGTCGGGTGGAAACCAATTGGATGTCAGCTTGTGGATGGCGGACGTCATCATCCAGGATATCCGCGACATGCAAGTCAACGCCTGGTTGGATTGGCAGCCTTTGGATGGCGGGGTTTGGGGCAGCTTCACGACCGATTTCACCCGGGAAAGGGCCTTGCCCAATAAACGTTTCTTCATGCATGCCCAATTCAGTCGCTTCATCCGACCCGGTTCGCGGATTCTCTCGGTTTCCGAAAGCAATATCCTTGTGGCATCCGTACCTGAAACCGGGAATACGGTCATCGTCGTCTTGAATCCCGAGAGCACGGCGACAACCCATCGATTCGATTTGTCGGCCTTCGGTTCGCTTCCGGCTTCATCCGAAGCGTACCGCACTTCCGCCTCCGAAGATATCCTCAAGCTTTCAGCCCTGCCGCTGGAGGGGACCACTCTTCAGCTACAAGCCGCCCCTCGTTCCATCACCACCTTGGTCATCCCCGGCACGACGACGCCCTTGTTCTCCAATCCAGCGCCAAGGCATCCGCGAAATTCCGGTTTGCCGAGGTGGAATTCGATTCAACCGTTTGACGTCTTAGGGCGCCTGGAGTCCGCTCCCGCTCGCCCCCATCTCATCCCTATCGGGTTATATCCCCGATGACATAGGCCCCTCGGAGGGGAGACGCCTTTCTACCCAACAAATCAACCGGGAAAAATTCCTGGCTTATCCCAGGCGATAACCGCTGAAGCCCGCGTCTGGACAAGAGGGTGGTCGGCGGCTTTTGCAATTCACTGATGAGGCCCGCAACCGCGGATTTCGCTTGGAATCCGTCGTCGAATAACAAGGGTGCGCCTTGTCCCGGATATTGTCCCGGAATCCAGGAGGACCCGTCGTTCAAACCCCACACGAAAAAGTTTTTGCAATTGGGGTTGGCCAGGCAAAGTCCGAGCAAGGTCTGATACGCCTCGCGCTGCTTGTCGAGATTCGAGCTGGTGGGCGGAGTCGGAATACGGAAGTCAATTTCGGTCAATGAAATCCGCAGTCCCAGATCGGAGAGCCGTTTCAGGTTTTCCGCCATCTCCGAAGGCGACCAGGCGCCATTCGATCCTGTGCTGGTTCCGGGCACGTAAAAGTGGCACTGCAATCCGACTCCGTCGATGAGTCCCTGCGCTTTCAAACGGGAAACCAGTTGGTAAACGAGATCGGATTTTTTGCCCATGCCTTCGCAGTCATAGTCGTTGTAGACGAGAAAGGCGCTCGAATCGGCTTGGCGGGCATAGGTATAGGCCGAATCGACGAAATCCCAGTTGTGATTGGGAGCGTCGGTGCGTAAAGACCAAAAACTCGACGATGTCCCCGTGCCCAATCTCATGCCGGCGCTGTCGCGGGCGACCGCTTCGTTCACGATATCCCATTCGTAAATCTTGCCTTGGTAATGCCGCATGACCGCGGTGATATGGCTTTTCATGATTTTAAACATGGTGTCGCGGGTGGCCGCGACGGTGGCTTGGGCCGGCATATTCGCCGCAAAGCCGCTTTGCTGATGCCAAATGAAATTATGGCCGCGAACCACCATGTCATTTTTTTCGGCGAAATCCACCATGCCGTCGGCATCGGCATAGGTGTAATTTCCCCGCGTCCCTTGCAGGGAACCCCATTTCATATTGTTTTCGCCTACGAGGCCATTGAATTCGCGCGCGAGGGTATTGTTATAAGCGCCGGGGCCGCCCAGGTTTTTATAGGCGACACCGATATGGATGCCGCGAGCTTCAGCCAAATCGCGAAGCGTTTGTCCATCGATTGCCGAAAACAAGGTTACCAGCAGCAATGGATATCGCCATTTCTTTCCTATCACCAGTCAGTCCCCTTTGACCTTGGGTTGATTCATCACCGTTCTTGATCCGATGCCGGCCAGGCCAGCATGGCCACCCGAGCGACTTCCCTCAAACGCTCCCGGTTGGCCCCGTCGCGCGCCAAGGCGGACATGCCTTGCTGCACGGATTGAAAATACGCGGCGAATGACCGAGGCGATAATTCGGCGGGAAGTTCTCCGTCACGGCGCGCTTTCCGCAATTTCCCCAGGAAGTATTCTTCCCTTCCATGCCGAAGTTGGCTCATCGTTTTTTCAATGCGGGAATCGGCTGACTCGAGGTTCACGCCACCGCAAGCCAAAAGGCAACCGGGGGGATGGACCGGATCGGTTAGGAAATCGGCCATGTGGAGAAGGATATGCGCGAATGCCTGCCGCATCGAAGAATAGGCGGCGAATTCTTCCTCCAGCCATTCATCGGATTCGCGCATGTAATTGTCCAAGACCTCCAGAAATAAGTCTTCTTTGCCACCAAACGCATTGTAGAGACTAGGCGGATGTATCCCCATGGCCGATGTCAACTCCGCCAGGGAAGTGGGAGAAAAGCCCCGTTTCCAAAATAAATGAGCCGCCTTCTCCAAGGCCTCCGCCCTGTCGAAGGATTTTTGCCGGCCCCGTTTGGCGATTTCCGTCATGGAATACAATTTACCCCCGGATTTTTGTAGCGGTGGCTAAAAAAATGGGCGCGAAACCCCGGGAGGTGATTAGCTTTTCGATTGTAGTGATTGCTACAGAAATGAAAGGCTTCCCAAGTGACTGATTTAGCCGGAAAAAAAGCATTGGTAACAGGTGGTTCGCGCGGTATCGGTGCGGCTACGGTGGAGGAATTGGCGAAACGCGGCGCGACCGTGGTGTTCACCTATTCCAAATCGGGCGACCGCGCCCAAGCCCTGGAAAAGGAATTGTCGGGACGCGGATGGAAGGTCATCGCTTTGCAGGCCGACCAAGGGTCGGTTTCGGAAGCGGAAGGCATGATCCGGAAAGTGGTGGAAAGGCTCGGGGGCCTGGATATCCTGGTCAATAATGCCGCGGTCTTTTTAGGCGGTGTGATCGGCGATGCTAGCCGCGATCCGAAAGTCCAGGACCACCAGTGGTCAACCAATGTGCATGGCGTCGTGGCGGCCGTGCATGCGGCAGTTCCCCATCTTTCCCAAGGCGGGCGCATCGTGAATATCGGTTCGGTGCTGGCCTTACACTCCCCATTCCCCGGGCTGGCCGATTACACGGCCACCAAGGCGGCCATGGATGGCTATACCCGCGGATGGGCGCGAGAATTGGGATCACGCGGTATCACGGTCAATATCGTGCATCCCGGGCCCATCGATACGGAAATGAATCCGGCGGATGGGGCCATGAGCGAAGGCCAAAAAAGCCTAACCGCCTTGGGCCGCTTCGGCAAACCCCAAGAAATTGCCGCCGTCATAGGCTTTTTGGTGAGTCCGGCGGCCAGTTATGTCACCGGATCCAGCCTCAAGGTGGATGGGGGGCTTTCCGCTTAATTCGCTTTCCTTGGGGAGCCGCCGCGGCGAATAAGCGCGCCGCCCATTGCGCTATTTCCGCTTCGATGCGGTGACGGTCAGGCATGCCGGATTGGCCCCGCAAGGGGCCTTCTATCCAAAGCGTCGCCAGGCCGTGCACGGATGCCCAAGCGAAAAGAACCAAATCCTCCTGCCTATAGGGGGGCGCCAAACCCGCCTCCAGACAGTTCTTGACGGCCGATTCCAACAGTTGGAAAGCCAATCCGGAAGCCTCGCGCAGGGCTTGATAACTCTCGGATTTGCCCCCTGCCGCGCTTTTGATCGGCAAAAAGAGAATTCGGAAATAACCGGGGTTTTCCAGGGCGAAATGCACATAGCCCATGCCCAAGGCCCCGAGGCGAGCGGTGGGATTATGGGCTGCGGCGTCACGTCTCGCCACCATTTCACGGTTCAAGTTTTCGAACCCTTCTTGAGCCAAGGCGGCCAGCAGGGCTATTCGGCTGGGAAAGTGGTGATAAGGGGCCCCCGAAGAAACGCCCAATCTTTGCGCCAAATCCCGCAGGCTCAAGGCATCGACGCCGTTTTTTTCCACCACTTTCAGGCTTTCGTCCATGATCACCCGCCGCAAATCCCCATGGTGCCAGCTACCGGCCTTTTTCTTTTGCATGCCTTCCCATCCCCTGCTCGCGATTCACCCAAACTACAAACTTGACGGTGCTTAGTTTACGTGCTATTTATAACTAAGCAATGTTTAGTTTTCCGTCCCTAGGAGAGAGCATGAACGCCTATACCATCCTTAAATTCATCCACATCCTGGCCGTCATCGTCTTTTTAGGCGATATCATCGTCACCGCCTACTGGAAATGGCATGCCGACAAGACCGGAAATCCCGTGATTGCTTTTTTTTCCCAACGCCTGGTCATCCTGACCGACCGGGTTTTGCTCATCCCCAGCATCGTCGTCTTGATGGCGGCGGGTTATGCCAATGCGGCGCAGATGGGCATCGCCATGATTTGGAGCCCCGGCTTCCTCATCGCCCAAATCCTATTTGCCTTGTGCGGTTTGATTTGGTTTTTCGCCTTGCGACCGATTCAATCCCGGCAATTGCGAATCGCGCAATCCCTGCAAACGTCTGGCGGCGACCTATCCCCCGAATTCTTCGCCCTATCCCGGTCTTGGTTCGGATGGGGCCTCCTGACCGTGATTTTGCCCTTAGGATCGGCCTATTTCATGGTCAGGCATTGAAGCCCTACCCCCTCCCCCCTAATTTTGAGATTTTTGAGGTATCCCCTGCCCAGACCGCTGAGTTCGGGGCTTGATAGGTAAGCATTTACTTACCTATTATGGGGTCATGGTTGTCGCCGTCGAACCCGAACCCGAGGTCTTTAACGCCATCAGTTGTTCCGCCAGGAGGCGAATCCTCGACCTTTTGATCGAGGGTGAGCAGCCCGTGAAGCGTATCGCCGGTCATTTCGAAATGACGCGGCCGGCCGTTTCCCAGCACTTGCGCATCTTGTTGCAAGCCGGCCTGGTGACCGACAAACGCCATGGCCGGGAGCACCGTTATCAACTGAATCCCGAACGCCTCGGTCCGGTCCGCGACTGGATAGCGCATTACGACAAATTCTGGGATGACCAATTCAAGCGTCTACGAACCCACCTGGAAACAAGGACAGGAAAATGAAAAAAAGCGTCACCAAGGAATTGCGCTTCCCTCAACCCCGGGAAGAGGTTTGGCGGGCTATCTCCAATCGGGAAGCCCTGGCCGAATGGATGTATCCCAACGATTTCGAGGCCAAGCTCGGCCATCGGTTCACTTTCCAAATCCCCGCCAACCCCCAGGCCAGGTTCGAAGGCATGGCCGTCCAATGTGAAGTGCTGGCCTGCGATCCACCCCAAACGCTTTCTTTTTCCTGGGCGGCCATGGGCGTCCATACCCGCGTGGATTACCGCCTCGAAGTCGATGGCGCGGGGACCAAGGTCTTTTTCGAACAATCCGGATTCGAACAGGAAAACGCCTATCAAGGCGCCCAATACGGGTGGACCCACATGCATGGCAAGTTGGGCGATCTTCTGCAGCGGGGAATGGCATGAGCAAGACCCGAAAAATCCTCTATTGGTTTTTCACCGGCTGGCTCGCCTTGGGCATGGTATCGACCGGAGCGGTGCAATTATTCAAAGCCAAGGACGGCGCGGGTGGACTCGAATCCATCACTCATTTGGGATACCCCGCCTATATCCTGACCTTACTCGGTATTTGGAAACTCCTGGGTGTCCTGGCCGTGCTGGCACCCCGGTTGCCCTTGCTCAAGGAATGGGCTTATGCGGGTTTCTTCTTCGCCATGACCGGCGCCATTTACTCGCATATCGCTTCGGGCAGTCCGGCCAAGGAATTGTTTCCTTCGGTTTTGCTGGGGGTTATCACCGTGGTTTCCTGGTCCTTGAGACCGGCGGATCGGAAATGCAAACCCTAAGCCGGGGATAGGCTTCGGACACTTTTGTTGCCATCCCCTGTCGCTTTAACCCCCTTTTCACCCCCTCCAGGCATTATCCTGGAGGGTGGCCATGATGAAAAAAAACAAAGCGATTCCAAGCCCTAAATCCAAGGGCAAGGCCCCGGCGGCATCGCCTTTGCCCAATGTCTTGAATTACACCCAATACCGGCAATTTTTACGGGATTACCTCGACCTGGCCAAGGAAACCGACCCGAAATTCTCCTTGCGGGCCTTCGCCAAGAAAGCCGACTTTTCGGGCCATGGGTTTTTGCGTTTCGTGCTGGAAGGCAAAAGGAATTTAAGCCAGCGCACCCTGCTCAAATTGGTCTTGGCCCTGGAATTGCCCAAGGATAAGGCCCGGTATTTCGAGAACCTGGTTTTTTTCAATCAAGCCAAGACCTTGGCTGAAAAAAACCATTACTATGGGGAGTTATTGAAATCGCGCAAGGCGACGGCCATCCGAAAATTGAATGCTTCGCAATTCGAGATCTTCAAGCAATGGCATCCCATCGCCATCCTGGAATTGTTGGGGATCAAGGGCTTTCGGCCCCATCCCGAATGGATAGCCTCCCAATTGGAACCCAAGGTCGAACCCAAGGAAGTGCAAGACTCCTTGAAATTGCTGATGCAAGCCGGGCTCATCCAAAAAACGGCCAATGGCTACCAGGCCAAGGATGAGGCCATCACCACCGATGATGAAGTCCTCAATTTGCTGGTGCATAATTATCATGTGCAAATGATGGCGTTGGCGGCTAAGTCGATGGAGAACGTGGAACCCGACCAAAGGGACATCTCCTCGGTCTGCCTGAAAATACGGGAAGCGGACTTCCCTAAGCTGAAACAGCAAATCCAATGGATGCGCAAGGAATTCCGGAATTACGCGGTGGAAGACGGCTCGGGCGAGCGGGTCGTGCAGGTGAATATCCAGTTATTCCCCTTGAGCCGGGGCAAGGCGTGATGCCAAGGGCATGTAAAGCCAGGGTGAGAATAGGTATCCTCGCCGCCATCTTCCTGGCGGGGTGTTTTACCGAGGTGGGTAATCCCGGCAAGCCTCAGGAAATCACGGCCAGTTTCCACATCGATTATCAGGATTCCGAACCCTTGAAAAAAGACGGTGGGTCGGCCCGTCAGGCCGATACGGGCGAATTGAAAATCACCTGGTTTTATTTCAACGTGGTCGAAGCCAATTACAGCACGGCCGAGGATAAAGACGCCCGCATCTGGAAAGTCGCCGATTCCCTGGGAACCCAGGTCGATTTCACCGGCCTGGACACCGCCGCCGCCCTGCCGCCCGTGCAAGTGCCCCCGGGAGAATGGACTTTTCTCAAAATCGAAAGCCGCATCCCCGAACAGGATACGGTGCAGGGGCTTAGCCTCGACACCTTCGAGTTCGAGTCTTTCGCAAGGCGCGGCTATATCAAGGGATATTTGCCGGCATCCCTGGGTGGAAAGGCCTTCCTTTGCGCCCTCCCGACGGTTTATCGCATCAATTTGGTATTCGAACAGGAGCTATTGTCGCAATGGCGCCATGGCGATGATTACCACATCGACGTGGTTTTCTTCGCCTCGCGTTGGATCCACTCGGCCACTTGGGACGCGGTGGTCGCCGCGCCTGATCGCACGGGTCGTCCCGTCGTTTTAATCGATTTATTCCACAATCGCGCGATATACGATCAATTGCGGACCGCCTTTTTCAAGGCTTTCAATTCCAGCAAGGTCTGGAAAGAAAATCCTTACGCGCTTTAGCCGCCCGATGGACGGCGAAAGCGGTTGGGAGCCGGCGCTAAAACGCCGCGTCCAGCACGACTTCCCCTTCGACGCCCATTTGATAAGCCGAAACCCGCCTTTCGAAAAAGTTGGCGAGCTCCTGGACGTCCTGCAAATCCATGAAGGAAAAAGGATTGCGGGCATGGTAGCGCTTGGGCAGGCCCAAGGTGGCCAGCCGTTGATCGGCGCAGTATTCCAGGTATTGGCGCATGTCCTTAGGTGACATGCCCGCTACCCCGCCCGACAGCAAATCCTGGGCGAACAAGGTTTCGCAATCGACGGCTTCTTCCAGCATGCGGGTGACGTCCCTGGCCATTTCCTCGTCGAAGAGCTCGGGCTCTTCCTCGCGGGCGATTTCCACCACGCGGAAAGCGAAAGCCATGTGGGCGCTCTCATCCCGGAACACCCAATTCGTGCCGGCGGCCAAGCCATGCAATAGCCCTTTGGACCTCAGGAAATAGACATAAGCGAAGGCGCCGAAGAAGAATAGGCCCTCGATGCAAGCGGCGAAGCAAATCAGGTTGAGCAGGAATTTCTTGCGCTGGGCGAAGGTGTCGAGCCTGTCCAAGGTTTGCAGCGAATCCATCCACTTCAGGGCGAAGTTCGTCTTGGCGCGGATGGAGGGGATATTCTCGATGGCGGCGAAGGCGGCATACCGCTCATTGGGATCGGGCACATAGGTATCGAGCAGGGTGAGATAGAATTGCACGTGCAAGGCTTCCTCGTAGAGCTGCCGCGACAGGTACATGCGGGCTTCGGGGGCGTTGATGTGCTGGTAAAGATTGAGCACGAGGTTATTGGCCACCACCGAGTCGCCGGTGGCGAAAAAAGCCACCAGCCGCTGGATGAGATGGCGCTCGGCGGGCGACATTTTCGAACGCAAGTCCCCGACGTCGGTGGAGAAGTCCACTTCCTCGACGGTCCAGGTATTCTTGATCGCCCCGCGGTACATCTCGTAGAACTCGGGATAGGCCATGGGCCGCAAGGTCAAGCACATGCCCGGATCGAGCAGGCGGGCGGGACGAGTGACATGGCTCATTGGCAGGCCTCACAGCTTTCGGGATTTTCCAGGGAACAGGCGACGGCGTCGGCCGCGGCCACGGGCGCAGCGATAGGGGCGGCGGGAGCTGGGGTCCTGACGGACCCGGTACTCTCCACCGTGGTTTTGGCGATGCGGGTAGCCGGGCGTGAACGCATGTAATAGGTGGTTTTCAACCCGCGTTTCCAGGCATAGAAATACATGGAGGACAGCTGCCCGATATTGGGGTTTTCCATGAAGAGATTGAGCGATTGGCTCTGATCGATGTAGGCGCCGCGATCGGCGGCCATGTCGATGAGGGAGCGCATGGGTAATTCCCAGGCCGTGCGGTAGACGGCTTTCAAGTCCTCAGGCAATACGGCGAGGGTTTGCACCGAGCCTTCCGCCATTTTCAATTGGTTGCGGATATCCTCATTCCACTTGCCGAGGGCCTTGAGTTCGCGCACCAGGTAGCGGTTCACTTGCAGGAAATCCCCTGAAAGCGTCTCGCGTTTGAACAGATTGGAGATCTGGGGCTCGATGCATTCGTAGCAGCCCACGATGGAGGCAATGGTCGCCGTCGGCGCGATGGCGAGCAAGAGACTGTTGCGCAAGCCTTCCTTCTGGATGCGGGAGCGCAAGGCTTCCCAGCGCGCGGTATCGGAAGGTTGAATCCCCCAGGCGTCGAATTGCAATTCCCCGCGGGCGGCGCGGGTCTCGGCGAAATTCTCGTGCCGGCCTTTTTCACCCGCCAATTCGCAAGAGGCGACCAGGGCGTGGTAATACACCTCTTCGGAAATGCGCCGCGAAAGCTCGCGGGCTTCCGGGGCATCAAAAGGCAAACGCAAGGTGAAAAACACGTCCTGCAAACCCATCAGCCCCAAACCGACCGGCCGCCATTTGCAGTTGGACGCCTTGGCGGTTCCGATGGGGTAAAAATTCAAATCGATGACGCGGTCGAGTTGGCGCACGGCCGTGCGCACGGTTTGCCCGAGCTTTTCGAAATCAAAGGCGGTTTTTTTGCCCTCGCCGGACCGCAAATGCCGGGAGAGGTTGATCGATCCCAGGTTGCAAACCGCGGTTTCCTCGTTCGAAGTCACCTCGAGGATTTCCGTGCAAAGGTTGGAAAGATGCACGGTGCGGCCGGGCAAGGCGGTCTGGTTGCAGGCCTGGTTGCTCTTGTCTTTGAAAGTCATCCAGCCATTGCCGGTTTGGGCCAAGGTCTGCATCATGCGGCCATAAAGGTCGCGGGCCTTAACGGTGGTGAAAGCCAACCCTTCGGCTTCCGCCTTTTCATAGGCGGCTTCGAATTCGGCTCCGTACAAATCGGTCAAGTGGGGCACGGCTTTGGGATCGAAAAGGCTCCAGTCGGCTCCGGTCTCAACGCGGCGCATGAAGAGATCGGGCACCCAATTGGCCAAATTCAGGTTATGGGTACGGCGGGCGTCGTCGCCGGTATTGTCGCGCAATTCCAGGAATTCCTCGATATCGGCATGCCAGGTCTCGAGGTAGACGCAACAGGCGCCCTTGCGCTTGCCGCCCTGATTCACCGCGGCCACCGAGGCGTCGAGGGTTTTGAGCCAGGGCACGATGCCATTGCTATGGCCATTGGTGCCTTGAATCAGCGAGCCCCTGGAGCGGATGCGATGATAAGCCAGTCCGATGCCGCCGGAAAATTTCGAAAGCATGGCGACGTCGGCATACTTCTGGTATATCGATTCCAGGCTATCCGAAGGCGAATCCAAAAGGAAACAGCTCGACAATTGCTCGTGGCGGGTGCCGGCATTGAACAAGGTCGGCGAGCTCGGCATGTATTCGAGCGAGGAAAAAAGCCGGTAGAGCTCCAAGGCGTCGGGAACCGACTCCGAAAGCGCGCAGGCGATGCGTAAAAAGAAATGCTGCGGGGTTTCGATGACGAGGCGGGTCTTGGGATGGCGGATGAGGTAGCGATCGTAAACCGTGCGCAGACCGAAGTATTCGAATTCGCGGTCGCGTTCGGGGACGATGGCGTCATTCAGTTTGCGGGCGTTCAATTGCACGAAATCGGCCAGGCGGTCATTGATTAAGCCGAGCCTTTGCCCCGTGGCGATGCTTTGCGAGAAGGCGTGGATTTCCTGGTTACGGACTTCCTTGTCGATATAGGTGGCCAAGAGCCGGGCGGCTAAACGGGCGTATTGCGGCTCTTCGGCGATGAGCCCTGCGGCGGTTTGGATGGACAACCGATCGAGTTCGCGGGTGGTGGCGCCGTCATAGAGGCCGCTAATGGTCTTGGTCGCCACGCGGAGGGCGTCGACATCGGGCAAACCATGGCAAGAGCGGTTGACCGCCTTGACGATTTTATTGACATCGACGGGTTCGGGCGAGCCATTGCGCTTGGTCACGCGCATGGTGGTTTGCGGTTCTCCCTCGTCGCCGTCATAGGAGCTCGATCGCCCTTCGGCTTCGGCTTGCGGATTCAGAAGGGAATCTTCGGTTTCTAGGGGGGCGTAAACTTCCGGCATTGGACTTTCCTCATGTTGGACCCCATCCCCGCGGCTGGGGTGAGGCCTTGCTATCAGCCAAAGTGAACCCACTAAAGATCCCAATTCCCGGCAAAAAAAAGCAGGTGATCAGAAATTGGGATTTTTGGGGTTTGGCCCTAGCCCTGGGGTTTTGTTGCCAGGACGACACAATATATTGTGGTTTTTAGGGCGATGTCAACCACAGAATGAAGAAGTTGGAAAAGCCCAAATCGCGGTGGGATTTTAAGGGTTTTGGGGGGTTGGGACGGAATCTTGGGGAATCGAATCGACGGAATTCTTTACAGTGTCCAGCATGGCGGTGGAGTCCACGTTCTGGGGAAATTCCCCTCCCCAGGTAATGAACCGGTTCAACCTCACCTCAATGGCATCGCTGCATTTTTCTTCGAGGCAGACCGTATAGTAAGCGGGTTTCAAGGGGGCTTTATATCCTCCCTTTTCATCCAGGATGAACTCTTGCCTGACCTGGTTATCCATCCGCGTAATGACGACCTTGCCTTGCATGGCCTCCTCAATCCGGGAGCGATTGAGCTGGTTGCACCTATCCCGTTCCTCCTGGGTCGGGTATTTTTTTTCGCACGGTTCCTGAGCCGGGTAGTGATAGCTGATGAACTTTCCCGTGATGCCTTGCCGTATTTCAGGCGGGCTACCCGCGCACCGCAAAAGCCAAAAACCCATCAGCAGAATAGAAGCGAGGAGAATGGCTTTTCGATTCATGCGCTGGTTTTCAATTCTTGGCCAGGGGGAAACGCAAAGGCAAGGTGACGAATTTGGAGCGATCGCCGGCGAAAGGAGGAAGTTTCCAGCCCAAGGCCTGGCGGGCGACGTCATTGTCGAAAGTCGAAAGATGGGTGGTGGATCCCACGCTGCGGGCATTCCGGATACGGCCATCCGGACTGATTTCCAGGCGTATCCTCACCACTCCGGCCAAACCGGGGTAACCTTGCAGATAACGGGCGAAAAGACGATCCAGTTGCGGGCTTTCCCGCTTCAATACGGCTTGCAGGGAGAGTTTGAGATCGCGGTTCAGCTTGGCGTTTTCGGGCGTTTCTTTAACCGGATCCGGTTGTATGGCGTCGGGGACACGGGCCTCGGGAGGGATGGTGACCGGAGCGGGCATGGGGTTGGGCTCCGCCTGGACTGGAGCGGTGGCTGGCGGGTTGATACCGGCCAAGGCGGCTTCGGACGCGGCCGCCCATTCGGGATTCAGCCTTTGCAAAAGACCGCTCTTCAGCAGTAAATAGCCTGCCAAGGCTACGGGTAGCAATACGCTGATCAACAAAACCAAAACCTTGAGCCAGGGAATGGAGGGTTTGATCAAGCCCAGGGAATCCCGCACGGTTTGGTCCGTGAAATCGGTGGTATCGCCGACTTCGGATGCGGGTTCCAGATCTTTGAAAAAGTGGGGGCTCATGGCCTGGGGACCGGGCTCTTTAACCTCTTCCGGCATGGGCGCCGGTGATGCCTTCGCTTCAGGAACCCTGTCTTCGGTCACCCAACTGGGGATGGACATGGCCATGGTCTGGTCCAATAAATCCGAAACGTCCGCGGTGATTTTCCCGGAAACCAAGTGGGGGCTGGGAATGGGAAGGGATTCGGTTTTGGAGCTGGGCGGCCGCCGCAGGCTTATCGCCTTTTCCTCTTCCTGGAGGGCCTCCAAAGCTTCGGGCGAAGGCATGAATAGGGTCGCGCCTTCGAGCATGTCCCGGGAAAGGGCATTGCCCGGGCTAGGCGCAGCCGAAGACTCCAAAGGAAAAGCAGGCGCCGGCGGTTCCGGCTCCATGGCCGGCGGAACGATGGGCTCGGTCTTGGGGAAATCCTCGCGAAGCTTTCGAATGGCCTTTTCTTCTTCCTTCAAGGCATCCAAAGCTTCGGGCGAAGGCATGAACATGGTCGCTTCTTCCAGCGCGTGTGGGGAGAGCGCGTTTTCGGAAAGCGGAGCCATCCCCTGGGCGGCGTCGAAGTCGGGACGAATTTCAATCGGGTCTTCGGCCTCGGGTAAGGGTCCCCTTAAATCGGCAATGGGCGGGAATACCGGGTCAGGGCGGGATGAACTGATATCCAGGCCCAGCGCATCCAGAGGGATTTCGCCCGAAAGGTTATTCCAATCCAAATCCTCCAAATCGCGAGGTTGCCGGCGCGGCTCGGGCGAGCCTAAGGTCGCCACCAATTCCGAACTGTTGGCCGAAGCCAAAACCAAATCCTGGGCGCCTCCGATTCTCAGCCATTCGGGTTTATGGCTTTGCCCCAGGCGGCGCAATAGCGCGGGAAAGAGATCCGAAAGCCCGAGACTGTGGAATTCCTCATTCTCCTCCCTCCAAATCGCCGTCATGGCGCGCGTGAAAGGGCTGGGCGGACGCAAGGCGCTTTCGGCGTCGACATGGGCATGCAGGTGAAGCGTGGTATCGCTGACAAGCAAATGCTTGGCATTCCCCTTGCCGATAAAGACGCGCTCCAGGCGCAGGCGAGGACGGCCATACTCCTCGGTCCTATGCCCGGAAAAGCTGTGGAAGCGGCAATCCAGGGCCAATAATTTCTGGGCCGTCGGGGCATTATCCATGTGCATGGCCAGCACCCCGGCCATGATGGCCGAAGACTTGGGACGGAACCGGTCGCTGTCCCGGAGACATAAAAACACCTCGCCATGCCCGTCGACCATGGCATGTCCCCCGAACCAGAGGAAAAGCAAGTCGTCGGGACCTTTATTGCTGTAAAAGCGTTCGACCGTCAGCATGGTTTGCGCCATGCTCGCCCCGGAAACCACCTCGACCCCGTGAAAGTCGCCGCCCTTGGGATCGCGCAGCCAATCGCTCAACCCCTCCCAGCCATCACCGGGCAAGGGCAGATTGGCCAATTTCGCTTCCTGGTATTCAGGATTGGCGAGCAAAAGGGCATAGCGTTTTTTCATGGAATCCCAAAACCTGTCTATATCTCGGTGGTCGCGGCCAGGACTTGCTCAATGGTCGTATCGCCGCGCAACACCATGTTAATGCCCGCCTGCCGCAGGTTGCGCATGCCTTCCGACTCGGCCATGTCAGCGATGTCCTGGGTCGGCGCGCCTTTGAGAATGAGTTTCCGCACGTCGCGCGACACGGTCAACATTTCGAATATGCCCAATCGCCCGCTATAGCCCGTTCCATTGCAAGCCACGCAGCCTTCGCCCATGTGGAATTTGATGCCGGCCGGATCCTTCACGGGCAACCGCAATTCCGCCACCAGTTCCGGCGGGGGGGTATAGGGCACCTTGCATCGGGGGCAAATGCGCCTCACGAGCCGCTGGGCGATGATGAGGTTGAGGGAACTGGCCAGCAAAAGCGGGGGGATGCCGATGTCGGTGAAGCGCGCGATGGCCGAGGCCGCGTCATTGGTATGCAAGGTCGAAAACACCAAGTGGCCGGTAAGCGCCATCTTGATGGCGATGTCCGCCGTTTCGTGATCGCGGATCTCACCGATGAGAATGGTGTCGGGATCTTGCCGCAGGATGGAGCGCAAGACGGTGGCGAAGCCCATGCCGATGGCGGAATTCACCGGCACCTGGGTAATCCCTTCCATGTGGTATTCGACCGGGTCTTCCACCGTGATGATATTGGTGGTGACGTCCTTGATCTGCTGCAAGGCTGCGTACAAGGTCGTGCTTTTGCCCGAACCCGTGGGGCCGGTCACGACTATCATGCCATAGGGCTTGGAAATGTTTTCCTTGAAAATCTTCAGTTCATGCTCGCCGAAGCCGAGATTGAGCATGCTCTTCTCGTAATCCTCCTTGTCGAGGATACGCAAAACGCATTTCTCGCCGTAAATGGAGGGAATGATGGAAACGCGCACGTCCACTTCCTTCGATCCGATCTTGACCACCATGCGCCCGTCCTGCGGCAGGCGGCGTTCGGCGATATTCAAGTCGGAGAGGATTTTGATGCGGGTGATGATGGCCTGGTGGCTGTGCCGGGGCGGCGACATGACCCGGCGCAATTCGCCGTCGATGCGGTAGCGGACCACCAAATCCTTTTCCATGGGTTCGACGTGGATATCGCTGGCCTTGTCGCGCACCGCGTTGGCGATCAACATGTTGACCAGCTTGATGATGCCGAGTTCGGCGCCGGCCGAGGCGGCCTCCTCGACGCCCATTTCGTCTTCGACTTTTTTGATGTACTGGACCTCGGTGGCCAAGTCGGCCATCAAGTCGCTGGCGCTGCGATGCGAGGCGATATCCCGGTAATAGCGATCGATGGAAACCGAGATGTCCTCGACCGTGCCGAGGATGGGCCTGATCACCAAATCGGTCAAATCGCGCAGGTTGTCGAGCAGCTTGAGGTTGGAGGTGTCCACCATGGCCACCAGCAATTCGTCCCCATTGCGTTCGAGCGCTATGCAGTGGTATTCGCGCGAGATGCGTTCGGGAATCAGGGCCACCACATTGAGATCCGCCGAGGCGAATTGCTTGGGCGTGGCCACCGGAACGCCCAATTGGCTGGCGAGGAAATGGGTTTTCTGGAATTCGTCGATATAGCCGAGACTGACCAGGGTATCTCCCAGGCGCATGCCCGCGGTTTCTTTCTGGTAATCAAGGGCTTTTTTCAATTGCAGGGGAGTGATAATGCCGTTTTCAACCAGAATGCTGCCCAGCGCCGGCAGCTTGCGGGCGAAATCGGCGCGACCGCCGCGCTTTTTTTTCTCGATGCGCAAGGAAGCGACGTAAGTCCGTAAAATCTTTCCCAATTCCGGAGGAGGTAAAGGCAGGAATAAGATGTCATCGACGGCTAATTCGCTTTTGATTTCCTGGATTTGGCTGAGCGATCCCTCGGTAGCCACCGCCAGGACGCAAGCGACCTTGGCCACCAGCTTTAAAGCCGCCAAGTCATGCACGAAATTTTCGGCATTGTCTCCCGGGCTGAACAGACAAAGGGCGATATCGCATTGGATCTTATCCGAACGGCCATAATTACCGGCGAAAAGATTGAGAAAACCGCCGACGTCGGCCTCTTTCAGGACGGAGGCGAAACCGGCCAGCGTTTCCTTCCGGTAAGCGAGCAAGGTGGTTTTCAGGGGGGCTTTGTCTTCAGGGGTAAGGGTCGAAAAGCGGGTGGATCCCCGGCCCGCATGGATTTCCGAACCCGATCCATTGGAAACCATTCCGCCTTGGGAGCCCAAGGACAAAGGTTGTTCGGCCGAAGAAAGCGACGCGTCGACTGAGACCCTAGACTGATCGCCATCCCGGCTCAGGTTTGGACTGCGGGTATCTTCAAGCATGGTGTTACCGGCCTCTTTCTTCCTTCGGCTCAGTTGGCAAATCTAACACCAACCCCACCCCATCCTTTTGCTTTTTGTCGGGGTGGATTGTGGTTTTTGGGCCAAATACGGGGTATCCTATGTTCAGTGGTAACCTCTATCAAGGAAGTTTAAAGTCATCTCATGAGTGTCTTCATCGCGCTCTTCACCTTGGGTCTCGCCCTTTTCCTCCTGAACCTATTTTTTCAGCTATCCAAGGTGGAGAAAAATCTCCAGGCGACCGTCGCCTTGCTGGAAAAATTCATGGTCATGCGCTACAACTTGAAGCGCGACGACGAAAAAGGGGCTGGCGGCGAGGAAGAAGCCGATAAAGCCTCCGCAACAGCTTAATTTTCTGGGTCCCGATTTTAAAAGGACCCGACTTTCATGGAAAAGCAAATCACCGGTATCGGCGGCATTCCCGTTTCCGAACTCGCTGGCCGTTACGGAACCCCGGTCTTTCTTTATGACCAGGACGTCATTGAAAAACGCATCGCCGAATTGACGGCTTTCGACGTGATCCGGTTTGCCCAGAAAGCCTGCTCGAACCTGGCCATCCTATCGCTCATGCGCCGCCACGGCGTGGCCGTCGACGCGGTATCGGCGGGCGAAATCATTCGCGCTTTACGGGTGGGGTATAGCGCCGGGCCGATTGGCCCCAAGGGCGCGCCAGGCATCGTTTTCACCGCCGATCTTTTCGATGACGACGTGAAAGGCCTTATCCGCGAGCACCGCCTGCCGGTGAATGTCGGCTCCTTGGACATGATAGCCCAACTCGGAAGCTTCGCTCCCGGCACCGAAGTGACCTTGCGCATCAATCCCGGTTTCGGACATGGTCATAGCCGCAAGACCAATACGGGCGGGGAGTGGAGCAAGCACGGCATTTGGCATACCCAGCTCGAGGAGGCTTTGAAGGTCGGCCGCGAGTCGGGCGTCAAAATCACCGGACTGCATATGCATATCGGCTCCGGAACCGACTTCGATCACCTGGCCACGGTTTGCGAAGCCATGGTCAAGGCCGCCAAGCATTTCGGCCCCGCACTGCGCGTCATCAGCGCCGGGGGAGGCATGCCCATCCCCTACCGCAAAAACCAGTCCCGCATCGACCTCAAGGCCTATTATGAATTGTGGGACAAGGCGCGCAAGCTCATCGAGCGCGAACACGGCCATCCCATCAGCCTTGAAGTCGAGCCCGGCCGCTACCTCGTGGCCGAATCGGGCAGCCTTTTGACGGCTATCCGTTCCGTGAAAAAGCAAGGCGACAATTTGTTTTACGCTGTCGACGCCGGTTTTGATACCCTCGTCCGGCCCGCCATGTACGGCAGTTTCCATGAGATATCCATCGCCACGGCCGATGGCCGCGAATCCCCCCGCATGGTCGAAGCCGTCGTCTCGGGCCCCCTCTGCGAAAGCGGCGATGTATTCACCCAGGAAGAAGGCGGCGTCGTCGTCACTCGCAAGTTACCGGAGGCCAAGGTCGGCGATTACCTCGTCCTGCACGATACCGGCGCCTACGGGTCGGTCATGTCGAGCAATTACAATACCCGCCGCTATGCCCCCGAAGTCCTTTTGCAAGGCGGCAAAGACGAAATTATCCGCGAGCGCCAGAGCTTCGAGCATTTACTGCAAAACGAGCGGATACCCGAAAGGCTGAAAGAGTAACCCAGCTTGCCCGGGGGAAAAGGAACCTTATCCCTCGGGTCGACAACAAATTATGGGGTGATGGTATTTACCCGACAGTCCGCCCCTGAGGTGGGTATGGTCATGGGGCGCACGCAGGTCCGTTCGCGAAGCGAGTGTTAGTTAGATATTTTTTCGAATTGAATTTTACCTGGCCAAGCATAAACCGAATCATTTTCTTTTATTAAATCGACTGCCTTTATTCCAGCAATATGGTATTTAGAATTGTCCCAATCAACAGGAAAGTATATTTTATTCTTGGGCGCAGCAGGTAGGTCTGGAAGAGATTCAATACCATAAGTTAAATCTAATGAGTCGCTATCTTCAACTGTTTGGCTCCACCTTCCTCCCGCAAAAACACCGTCTCCACTTTCTCCCATCTTTGTTGTCATTTTGATGACTATTCGAGAATCATTGTTTATTGAATCAGCGCCGGCAACATTATAATCGAAAACCAAATGTCCCGATAGTTTGCTATAACCAAGAATTACTAAATATTCATTTTCAATTGTTTTTTCAAAATTTAAAACGATGTAATTTGGCACATCATAATCGTCGTAGTATGGTTTGCCGCATTGAATTGTGGTTGTAACAATGGTAACCAACAGAACCCAATTTAAAACATGCTTAAAGTTAATACTTATGTGACTACATAACATAAGATAATCCTAATGTATTTATTCATATATTTCCGTCCGTATAATGCGCCGATGAGCCGCGAGGACGGGGCGATGGTCCGTTCGCGAAGCGAGAGGACCTGAGCCGAACTGGCGCGGCTTTCGCGTAAGCGGAAGACGTGACAGCCGTCCGATGTCGGTTCGATCGGCTTGTCATACGGCGACGCTGCGCACTTTAATGGCGAAGCCTTTTTCACTTTTTAAAATCGATCAAAAGTGACATTTAGGCCACACGACGGCTTTTTGCAGAGCTGGATTCGGCAAGCAAGGATTCAGCAGGAATATGAAGTTTACTATGAAGCGCTCTCATCATTCTAACCGAGAGTGAGCGCTTCCTATTTAAGATTTCCGTGGACCTATTCCTTCCCCCCAAATACCTCGCCAAATCGGTTTTTTTCAACCCGGTTTGTTCCATCCGGAATTTAATCGCCTCAATCGGGTCGGGTGGAAGTAGCTTGTATTTTTCCGATTCAAAATTTTCAACCAAAATGGCTAGAACGGAAAGCTCATCGCCTTTCTTTGTGTTTGGCTCGGCCTCCCAAAGCGCTTCAATTCGAGCAAGTGCTTTCTTGTAATCTTTTTCGGTTTTAATTGGCTTAATATTCATACACTCCTCGCATCCACTGCATCGTATTCCTTGTGCGTCCCAACGAATCGAATGTAGACAATTTTGAACTCATACTTTATGGCAACGATTAACCTGTACTTGTTTCCCTTGATGTTAAAAACCACCCGACTATTACCAATGACGCTCGCTGAAAGGTACTGCGCCTTGATATCATTTGGCCCAACCCAATTTGCTTCCTTTGCTTCTGCATACCACGCTCTGAGTGCCTGTTCGGAATCGCCGCAACCCGGGTTTTGCCAAAAGTCTTTCAGGGCTTTAACCGCAATTGCCCTCATATACCCTTAAAATATAGCATGTTCCCATTTTGGGAACAAGGGATATTGATCTTATTTTGTTGAATTAGGCGAGGTATTTGGCTTTTCTTGGCCGCCCCGTCCGTATAACGTTCCGATGAGCCGCGAGGTCGGGGCGATGGTCCGTTCGCGAAGCGAGAGGACCTGAGCCGAACTGGCGCGGCTTTCGCGCACGCGAAAGACGTGACAGCCGTCCGAAGTCGGTTCTATCGGTTTGTTATGCGGCAACGCACGGACCTTCGGGTAATCCACGACTATTTTAAGCATGGTTTATCTTTGAATACTGTACAGAACATGCGGATGTAACCTATGGCTCTCTGAAATATCGGGATGCCCAAATTCTCCAGATTTTTTCATGCCAACCTTTTTCATAACATTTTCTGACCTGGTGTTCAGGACAGAAGTGAAAGCCACAATTTCCTTGATGCTTAAATTAGTGAAACCAAAATGTAACGAGGCAACTGCACCTTCAGTTGCATATCCTTTACCCCAATAGGGATACGCAAGTCTCCACCCAACTTCAATACATGGTATGAATGGGAGTTTCGACGTGGGGATGTGAAGACCAATGAAACCAATAAATTCCCCACTCCCTTTCAATTCCACTGCCCAAAATCCCCAGCCCCGCTCATCAATAAGAGCTTGGCATTTGGAGGCGATGCCGTCACTTTCATTATTGTTCAGCAGAGATGGGAAATACTCCATAACTCGCGCATCTAAACTCATTTCGCGGAAAGGCTTAAAATCCTCTCGCTTCCATTGACGTAACACTAATCTTTCCGTTTGGATCTCGTGTATGAGTATCATAGACAATGAAACCTATCCAAATTTTGAAAATTTCCCATTGCAAAAAACCTTGCAATTTTCCCATTGATATAGGATTAGCCACTTTTTTCTTCACGCCCCCTAAAAATAGTTCCATTCCCTTGGCCCGCAGAGCCACATTTCGAGGCCCATGTTGCCCAAGGGGCTGTTGGGCGATCGTGGGCCTCGTCATTTTTTGGGGCATCTTCTCCTCCCATATTTAAATGAAATCTATTCTTTGCAAATGCACTTACTATGTTGCATTCTTTGCCCTGGTACGTATACGTACTCTGTAAAACCCTTTTTCCGACATTCTCTTTTACACTCCCAATCATTTTTGGAAACCAATACGAGACTAAATACCACTATCAAAACAATCAGGATTCCAAGGATCCAAACTATTTTACTTATTACTGGGCCACCCAAGAAAAGTATTTCGGCTTTATTTGTTTGGACCAGGAAGGACCTCCCAGAGCTCGTTTGTATTTAACACCTTCGACCCGCCCGTCACTTCGGTAGGTCCGTATAACGTGCCGATGAGCCGCGAGGACGGGCGATGGTCCGTTCGCGAAGCGAGAGGACCTGAGCCAAACTGGCGCGGCTTTCGCGTAAGCGGAAGACGTGACGGCCGTCCGAAGTCGGTTCTATCGGTTTGTTATACGGCGACGCACCATCTTTAATGGTCTGTACCTCTTTTTTTGCTTTCAGGGTGATATCTGCCCTACTCATATGACGCGCTACTTTTCAATCGTAGATCCTTTTAAGAGCTTTCCTTTCCGTAAAATCCTATTTCTTGCCCTAATATATCGAAGGTTTGGTCTATTTTCTTCATCTACCCAATTAAAATCTACAGGTAACTGCTTCAGTGCCGCTTTGTCAAAGTCCGACAAGCTGAACTTCTTCACAAGCGAGGTACGAACCATTTGCAAATCCTCATTGAGCGTAATGAGACCCATGTCGAAGAGCTTGTGGTGAAAAGAGTTCAGGAGAATACCGTTCTGTGGATCTATTTTTTCTTTCCGAAATGACCTACTGTTCGGTTTAATGTGAGCGGCCTCTAAAAGTCTTTCGATCGTAGTTCCAGAAATAGGGCACATGTTGTTGTACACCCTTTTCATCAACTTTTTAAAATGGGCCTGATAGCCACCTCGGGCTTTGATCCGACGCAATATATCGTCTAAACTTCCACGAAAAATCAGGTTGGCGGTTTCAATTTTTTCATCCGTGTCCAATTTAGCCAGCCGGAAGAAATGATTTGTTGCCTTTTCCCATTTATACTTTCGAACCCGCTTACGCTCGGTTGGTACATCTCTAAGACTAACCTGATTGAATCCACCGCCCAATTTGTGCTTCTGATCCACAACCGAAACAGTTAGTGCTGGATAGCCGTTTTGAATGCAAAAACTCTGAATGACACCCAATACATATGAAATGGCTCTAACATGGACTCCTATCTTTCGAGAAAGTTGACCGTACTCAATTTCTCCTGGGCCTTTTGCAATATTAACTAAAATAGGCCAAGCCTTTTTTGCCCTAGCAATGTGGTCGATAGGTTTTTTCATTGGCGCCTTTTCGTATTAGATTCCTCGTCCGTATAACGCGCCGATGAACCGCGAGGACGGGGCGATGGCCCGTTCGCGAAGCGAGAGGGCCTGAGCCAAACTGGCGCGGCTTTCGCGCATGCGAAAGACGTGACAGCCGTCCGAAGTCGGTTCGATCGGTTTGTTATACGGCAAAGCACGGACCTTCGGGAACCCACGACTATTTTGCTTGCGAATTGACAAAATAAGAGCAACGCTTTAATCAGGGATTCACTATTTTCAGTTTATCTTTTGGCTTTCAATATAAAGCGTGTCGGGACAAAAATCCTGCCCCCCCACCCAGGATATTGATCCATTGTCAACTTTTACCGAATTAAATATTTCGCCCCTTTTTAACTCGGTGAAAATGCCCTTGTCCAAATACGGCTTCACATCAAATATTTTTCGCTCTTTATTTGCAAAAAGAATCTCTAATGTGAAATCATTTTTTGGCTTTACTTCAATTACCCTCGGATTCATTTTTTACCTATTTCAATGGATCAATTTTAAATACTGATTCACCTTTGGAAGCAAGCTCCCAGTCAGCCAAAAGTTCGTCCCGATGAATTTCAATCCAGGCTTGAACAAGTCGTGCTTTTGGTTGCCTAAGGTTCCCGTCTAAAAGTTCACCCGTTAAAATATTGAATACGGACTCTTCATCCTGGTACTTGGCGTGAATATGCGGCATTTTGTGTTGCTTTTGATCGAAAAAGTACATGTAGACCAAAATGCCATAGAACATTGAAATCACGGGCATCAGATTGCCTCCCTATACCACTACAATCTATTTTTTTGGCGCCCACTTGGCCTGCGCTTCAACCTTGCTTTTCACCTATTCGATGTTTCTTGGGCTATTCTAGGCCAAAAACAGCCCTTTCAAAGGATTCATGGCCACTGAAATGGATAATCGCCCTCAATGCTCTTCGCGCCGAATTGTTTTTAGGGAGCATACCATGGTCCGGAATGTGCCAGGGGAAATGAGACGGATGAGTTCCACAATTTAGTGTAGAGAGTCGGCGCTGTGGAGTGCATCTGATTCTCGGTTTGACGGTTCCGTTTCGGTGGCCGCAACCCGTGCGGCT